>Ga0208127_1000004_pt1 | contig 126764 bp, 138 predicted proteins | sample ETNtaG_6_FD_185751 | JGI IMG/M metagenome (GOLD analysis project Ga0208127, IMG submission 185751) | Marine microbial and viral communities from oxygen minimum zone, Eastern Pacific Ocean - ETNP201306SV45 (SPAdes) (version 2) | ecosystem: Environmental > Aquatic > Marine > Oceanic ... | reverse complement strand
CAACGGCGTTCGCATAGTCGACGAGGGCAAATCCATTCTAGTGAATTTCCGCCTCATTTCCGGTATCGCGAAAGTCGATGTGGCGACAAAGGAAATCGAATGGTTCGCCATTTCCGAACCGGAAGAGCTCGGGCCCGACGTCGCTGAAAAGGCTCTCAAGCTACCCGAAAACCAGGATTGGTTCTGGATGCCTCACGCCCCTTGGATAACCGATGAAGGCACCCTTCTGATTTTCAACAACGATAATTTCGGCTCACGTCCGTTCGGAGATTTCAAATCGCCTGCCCAAATACGCAGCCGCGCCGAGGAATACGCCTTGGACGAAGACGGTAAGACGCTGAAGAAAATTTGGGAGTCGCGCTTTCCAGACGAGGAACCCATGCGCAGCTGGGCTATGGGTAGCGTTCAACCTCTGGAGAACGGAAACGCGCTCGTCGGCTACGGGCTTCTTCTTCGACCCGAAGGAGTCGAGGAACTGACCTGGCCCAAGAGGCTAGCCCATCCAGCGTGGACTCAAATCCGCGAGTACACGAAATCCGACCCCGCTCAGCTCGTTTGGACGCTTACCTTGCTTCCCCTAACCGAAGATTCGCCAATCGGCTGGTCCATCTACGGCGGATTGCGACTGTCCAGCTGGCCCGCGAGACAGTAATCCGCTTCCGCTTACAACTGCAGAGCGATCAATCGGGGGAACGAGAGTCCAGCGTTAACAGCTTGCTATGAACATGCGAGAATTCGTCCCATGTTCTCCAATACGGGCCTGGTATCGCTTGCCACAGCGAGGACAATTTCCTACGTAAGCAGTGCCTTCCTTGTTTTGATACAAGCGACCATAGCATCCGCAATTGATGAATCGAACGCCTAGAAATGGCTTCCCCTGATTGGATTTTCGTTGCGATGCGGGCCGATTCATAGCTCGACAGCATTCTCGATTCACGCTTCTGCAGCTGCGAATTCGTATTGGGAAGCCAAAGTCTCGACAGCGCTAATGAGAGTGGTCCAATTAGCATCATCTCGCCCGAAAGGCTCCCAGCATTCCACTACCGAAGCTTCGCCATCCTTTTGCCACATCAACATGTAGTAGTCCATGCCATCGCCTCCATCGCTCTGATCGCGGCAAGCGCTCAAGAGATCTTGATCGATTATTTTGAAAATGGGGTGAGTCGCGTCCACGGACTTTCTCAGCACATCGACTTGCGGAGAGAACTCCACATCCCCAACCAGCTCCCGATCCTCGAGCGATTTCCAAACGGTTTCTCGATAGCGAACCGTGGTTAGAATGTGCGCCTTGGGATTGCAAACGACTGAATAGACGCGCTCCGCCCCATTGGCAGGCACGTGAATCAAACTGAGATAATCGCCTGCGAAACGGTGATACCGTTTATGGGCTGGCGTGTAAGAGAGCAGCGTCGAGAGATAGCGATCAATTGAACCTGTCATAATCAAGACCTCGCTTATCCGAGCAAACGGAGTACGGTTTGGGGCAGGCCATTCGCTTTGTGCAACATAGCGACGCTCGCCTTGGTTAGAATTTCGCTCTTGGCCAATCGAGTTGTTTCGACGGCGACATCCACATCGCGAATACGCGAATTCGCCGCCATTAGGTTCTCCTGCTCGACCTGCAATTGCATCTCGACGACGTCCAAACGCGATTGCACAGCCCCTAAATTCGCCCGCTCTCTAGCGATCTGCTCGACCGCTCCATCGAGTACGGTCAACACGTTGGCGCTCTCGACGGTCACATCCGCTTGGGAGCCGTCCACTGAGTTGTCCCAGAGCAGATCAGACATAGCCTCGCCAATTTCACGAAGATTTATCTGACTGACGCTCATTGTCTGCGAGCCGGACGAACCCACCACCACAGACATATCCGCCCGGGCCCCAAAGAGGCTAATGCCATTGAAGGAGCCTACCGGATCACTGCTCGACGTATTCCAATTCGGAGCTGCATCCGTTCCATTGTCGCCGTTACCGATAATGTCTCGAAGCTGATCTTTCAGCTGATCGAATTCAGTTCCGTACAGAGCTTTGTCCGAAGCCGTCTTGGAAATGTCCTTCCCCATCACCGCGAGCTCGTTCATTCGATTGAGAATCTTGCCCATCGAATTCATGAAGCCGTCCGCAGTCTGCGTCAGCGACACTGCATTCTGAATATTCACTCTAGCCGCTTCGATGCGGGAGTTCTGAGCTTGAATCTTCTCCGAGTTCGACAACCCCGCAGCATCGTCAGCGGGCTTTACGATTTTGGATCCTGTACTAAGCCTCGCCATCGAGCGATTCATCGCCGCCTGACTGCGCTGCAGCGAAGACGCTGCTTCGACCGCGTTTTGATTTGTATTAATGACCATGTTACGACCTCTCCTTAGGTTTTCCCGAGCGTATTCGAACCTTACTACGAACTTGCCCGTTCCTTGTCTTTCTTTCTGCTCGCCAACTTCTGCGCCAGCCCAGTGAGCTGAGGCTTGGGAGCGGACTCTCCTGCTGCAACCACCGGAGCGGCGACTGCTTCCCGGTTAGTTGCGGAAACTTCTTCCACCAATTCCTTGCGAACGATGGGAATGGACCGCGGAGCATCGATGCCCAGCTTGACCACATCTCCATCGATGCGCGTGATGCGTATTTCTATGTTGTCGGCAACGACGATTGCCTCGTTTACCTTCCTGGATAAAATGAGCATGGCTGTTTCCTTCCTGGGCTAGCCGTTATTTGCGGTGTCGGATAAAAGCGGATGTTTTGTCGAGAACTTCATGTGGTTTGAAACGATCACCTGCTTGCCCTTCATCGTAGAGCGATTGAGGATGATCGGAGCCACCAGATTGGCAGTTGCCGATTCGATATCGCCGTCTTCCGGCAATGTGATGATATTCAAGATTAACGCGTCATTCGCAGCCTCTATTTTCAGGGCTGCAGCGTCATCGTCAGCTACTTCGATTTCATAATCCGAGAGGAATTGAGCGGGTTCGATGACGACGAATCCAAGCTCGCGGTTGCGTTTCGAGCGGATCCACATGAATGGGAGTTCCTCCGCGTTGATCAGCAGTTCGAATTCGAATTCGTCTGAAAACCCCATCAAGCCTTTGGACAGGCTGAATTCCATGGGCTTTACCCAAACTTCTTTTTCGTCAAGCGACTCTGTAGCTAATTTCATGGCAAATTCTATTCAAACCGTTTGCTGGACTAGACGTAATCCAGAAGCGACGAGTTCAATACCTGACCCGCGCTTTGCAGCGAAGCCTGGTACGCGTTTTGTATTTGCGTGAGTCGGACAATGGTCTGGGTTAGATCCACATCCGCCTCCGCTGAAATATTTTCCTCCAATTCGGTGAAACGTTCCTGATTGAGGTTAAGGTCGAATTCGATTCTAAGCTGTACCGATCCTTGGCGACTCAAGGCGAAGATAAGTTCGTCTTCCGAATCCTCGAATCCCTCTCGCATATTCGTGGTAACCGCATTCTGGCCACCACCCTCCAACGCGTCCCGCAACTCGACCATACGATTGATGAAGTCCGCGAACTGCTGATTCGTAGTTCCTTCGGTAAATGGCGCTACTTTGCCTGATTCCGAAAGATGAAATTCCGGCCCCTCGGCAGCCCCCACGTAAGTAACGGCCAAACCGGCGCCGGCGCCGTCCGGATCCTGAATTTTCCCATTGGCGTCTTCATTGACCGCGAAGGGCTCCGAACCGCTGGTAATTCCTCCGAAAATATACTCTCCATTGAACTTGGCGTTGGCGCTTTGCAAAGCGTGCTCGATGAGCTCATTGACCTCTTCCGCGTAAGCATGCAAACCGTCGGGTCCCTTCAAGTCGTCGGCAAGCGTAGCGATTTCATTGATACGGTCTGAAATCTTAATAAAATTCTGAAGCTGGGAGATCGTCGTATTGTTTATATTCTGAGCGCGATGAGCGTTCTTCGTATATTGGGTAATCTTCCCCTTTTCCTCCTGCATATCCAGGATGCGATTGCCCGCTGCCGAATCCTCGGAAATATTGGTTATCCGCTGTCCGTTAGCCGCTTGTTCCTGCAGGGTATTCATCTGCTTGGTAATGCGCTGCAGATGACGCAGAAGCGTATCGGGATAAGTATTGTTGGTGACTCTCATGGCAGGAATTCAGTGCGATTGGTTCGTTCGATCAGACCTCCTAAACCAGTTGATTGACGATAACGTCGAGCATCTCGTCGATAATTCGAATATGCCTACTTGTCGCTTCGAAGGCGCGTTGAAACTTCATCATATCCGTCATTTCCTCGTCGATAGAAACGCCGGAGACTGAGTCTTGCTGCTCCTTGAGCAATTTGAATACGATCCCTTCGTCTTCGAGACGGGAATTAACGGTCGATACATCTTGAGCCAATTCGGAAACCGTCGCTCGATAGAAGCTGCTGAACGACCGATCGCCCAGGCCTGCGAACTCCGCGCTGTCCAATTCCGCGATGGCCAATACTAGGGTATTGTCGCCCTGTTCTTGCGCTGGATCATTCGTAGTGCGTAGCGTCGTCGCCGACAAAGCAGCATCCAACGATATGCCTGCTGCCGTTTTCTGAGCCGCTACCCCTGTATCGGTGAAGAAATTCGTCGTCGCCGGAGCAACCCCCGTATTATAGAGGCCATTCACCTGATCGACCAACTCGCTAGCCAGACGGTCCAAGGAATTCATATACTCCTGGATTCCTCCATCGCGAGCGTTCAACGACCCATGAATACTTCCCGACTTGATTAAGATCTGATCGCCGCTGCTGTCCAATTCGAACTTGGGAAGGCCAGGAACGGAATCGTCGAAATTGATTTTCTCGAAACGACCCTCCTCTACCAAATTGACCGACCCCGCAATCGTCGCAATCGAAACGCGAACTTGTCCGCCGCTATTCGGAATATTGCTGACCTCGACCTGCATGTACTCGGAGAGATCTTCCAAGCGCGCTTGGCGTTGGTCGCGCAAGTCCAGCGCCTGACCGGCATGATTCGCTTCTGCCCGGGCGATTTCCGCATTCAAGCGAGCAACCTCTTCAATGATTCGATTCGCATCCGCGAGATCGGTTACCACTTGGTTCGAAATATCGTCCTTCAAGTCCGAGAAACGTTCCGAAGTCACATTGAACTTCTGAACGAGTATCTCGGATTTTTGCATGAGAGATTCCTTCTCCGCATCCGACGACGGATTCGCCGAGAGGGCGTGGAAAGCGTTGAAAAAATTGTTGAGCACTTCCGCCAAACCACCCGCCCCCGAGCCGTCGTTGGAAGCGCCATCGATGAAAGGGGAGTCGCTCGTGCGATCGATTTCCTGTCCCATATTAGCCTCTGCTTTGGCAAGCGCCGAAGACTGGGCTTCGAGGGAACTGTTAATGCTCGTTTCGCGCAGTATCTCGCGATCCAATACCGTATCGCGCATTTGCTTGAAGCCGACAACTTCAACGCCAAGCCCGCGAGGACCCGTAAGGGTTTGAACCGTTCCACGGTCGCCCAAAATGGCGCGCTGGCGCGCATAGTCGGGATTGTTCACATTGGCGATATTGGTACCCGCTGTGGTCACCCCAAAGCGATGGGCATTCAACGCCTTGGTCGCATTCGCTAGATCGCCTAATATATTGGAACTCATATCCCGTATTCTCTTGTCAACTACCGTATGGCCTTAAACGAAGGCATTGTAGGTCGTCGGCATTCTGCCGGCCATACCCACCTGGCCCTTTCGGGAGTAAGTTTTGGAAAAATTTTCCGGCTTCGCCAAGCGAAGGGCCTCTTGAGTGATTTCCATCGTACGAGAAAGCAGCAAATAGTTCTGCTTCGCTTTCCGCCGCGTACGACTGACCATGGCGTTTATCTCCTCGATCAGCGCTTGTAGCATGGGTCGAACGAACTCGGGAAACCACGGCAGCATTTTCCTCAAACTCAAACCTTCCTCGCAATCGCAGCGCTCCGCCATCTCGCGGACCTTCGCTTCGCGACGTTCGCGCAACGCATTCATGTCAGACATATGCGCCTCGATGTCGCCATTAGTCTGCATAACCAGATCCGGCTCGCGATTGAAAATCATCTCCTGCTGTCGATCCAGCAAGTTGTACAAACCGCCATATTCCTGCACTTCTTCGCGCAGCAATTCGACTAGCGGATCCCAATCCTTCTTATCGAAAACTTCGTTCATTTGCTCTTCTCTTCCTGGATGGCCTCATCTGATCCACCCTTGCTCAATTGGGCCTGAAGTACCGACGACAAGCCGAACTCGGAGCCCTGGGTAATACTGTTAACCAGCGTGTCCTTGATAATGTGATCGTACATCGGAACCGATGAACCGAATAAGCCGCTCTTGCCATCGGTCGCCTTCAGCGCCTCGTCCAAGAACTGACGCATTAAGATTCCCTCAAACTGCTTAGCCGCTTGATCGATCTTGGTCTTCTCGTTGATAGTGTTTTTCTGCAGCGAGGCTTGCCACTGCCCACTATCCAAAGCGGTCGGAGATGTAGCGATCGGATCCATACGCCTACTTGATGATCAGCTCGGCCTGAAGCGCCCCTACGCTCTTCATTTCCTGCAAGATGGACATCATCTCGCGCGTCGTTACGCCCACTGCATTCAATGCAGCGGTGACCTGCTGAATGGTCGGATACTCTTCGATGATTTTGAAGCCGCCGGCCATTTCCGTTACTTCCGCCTGAGTCGACGGAGTGACTACCGTGTCTCCCGCATCGCCAAAGCCCGTGGGCTGGGATACGTTCAAGTTGTTGGCGATCGAGATCGTCAACGCTCCATGACTTATGGCGACCGTCGAAACGCGCACATCGGCCGTTGCTACGATAACGCCCGTACGTTCGTTCATGATCACTCGCGCCGGCGTATCCGGACTGACCGAAATGGCTCCCAGAGAAGAGATAAAGTCTACCTCGCGTCCCTCGTACATTTCAGGAATAGCCACTTGGACCGCTGCTGAATCGAGGGCTTTGGAGCTCGCGGGAAAGATCTCATTAATGGATTGAGCCATCTTCGAAGCCGTTGCGAAATCCGGATTATAGAGAAGCCAGTTCACATAACCGTTCTCGGTTACATTCATAGGAATCTCCCGTTCCACGATAGCTGGGGCAACGCCGACCGTAGGATGATTCTTTTGAACTGTCGCGCCGCCAGGTCCAGTCGCTCCGCCAATAAATCCACCTACGCGCACCTTGCCTTGAGCAACTGCGTAAACTGCGTTGTCCGCTCCGAATAGAGGCGTTTGAAGGAGTTCTCCACCCTGTAAACTCTCCGCATCGCCAATAGAGGAGACCGTGACATCGATTGTCGTCCCTTCGCGAGCGAATGCCGGAATGTTGGCTGTGATCATAACGGCGGCTACATTCTCCGCTCGAATCGTAGAAGGATCTACCGTGAGACCGAAATTCTGCAAGGAATTGGCCAAGCTGTTTATGGTCACGTCGGAGGTGCTATCTCCATCTCCGGCAAGGCCGATGACCAGTCCATAGCCAACTAGCTGGTTGTCCCGACTGCCTTCAATTGCAGCCAAGTCCTTGATGCGTCCGCCTTGCAAGGAGGCAACTGTCGCCAAAGCGATAGCGAACGCGAATAGTATTGTGGAGCGAGGTTGCATTTCAGCGATTACCAAATGTTCGTGGCGTTGAGGAGTTTCGTTATCCAGCCTTCTTTCTGGGCAGCTGCGATCGCTCCCTTGTCTAAAAACTCAATTCGGGCATTCCCAATACGCGATGATACGACCGTATTGTTGCCTGATATATCATCGGGACGCACGATCCCTCGCACGATCACATACATGGTTTCTCCCGCTACAATCTGTTGTCGGGCTCCTTCCACGATCAGATTACCGTTGGGCAATTCGTCGACGACCATCACCGATGCTGATGACGCGACGGATTGTACGTTAGTTATGCTACCTGTACCGATATTTCCAGGACCGCTATTCGAATATTCGACTGCGTTTTCACCAAAGGTTTTTCCCAGGTCTAGATTGAAGAAGTTCTTTATACCTAAGTTAGCATTCGATGTCCCGCTCGACTGCTTACTCATCGACGCGCTAATCGTAGTGGATTCGTCAATCTCAATAGTGAGAATATCCCCAACGCTAGAGGCTACGCGATCGGCAAAAAGACTGCGCTCGCGATTGCTTTTGGAGAGCCATAGCGATTCGCCGAAGGTCGAAAGCGACACGATTAGAGCCGCTAAACAAGCTGTAGTTGCTTTCTTCATTTTCATTTCCCTTCTTTAAAATGTTACTTGCACTCGGCCTTCTCCAATAACTTCGCCGGTGAAGCTCTTGTTCGATTCAAGGTTCTGCAAGAAGACCATATCGCCCTTCACCCCATTCTGGGATGCTCTCGCTCTCATGGTTATGGCAATCATGCCTTGGTAGGCCATGACATCCACTACTTGCCCCTTGCGCACGAGAGAGCGCTCCGTCAAATCGTTCCACTCGAGTGGATATCCTGGACGGATATCTCGACTGTACTCGTGTCGCGAGAGTACGTCTAAGCTCGCATCCACCGAATTCGGTTCCAGTAGGCGGTCTACTCTACGCATCTCGAAATCCGCAGGAGAAGCTAGGTCTCCTTTACGCAAATGCCCTTTGGCGTACCAAGCGTTTCCATACAAATGGGGACGCAATACCAGAGCCCACTTCCCAACTACGCCTTCATCGTTTTCCACCTGGACATTCAACGAAATTGTTCTGCTGGACAAGCGCGCGGGCACTCCACTGATGCTAAGACGATAAGGGTGGCTGAATGCGCTCAGATCCGGCAAAGGACGCAAGGGAATCAGAGTCAAATCGCCTTGAGGTCTCAATCGAAGGGAGACCTCTTCCTCGATGGACATCTTCAGGTCCTCTCGCGAGATGGGATAAAAGGTCTTCTCCACTTCCGAAACTACGGGAGCCGAGATTTCGGGAAGGGTTTCCAGTTTTTCCGCTCCCGTTTTCGAGGCCTCAACGGATTTAACCGTCTCCTTCGGCAAAGGGGCCAAAATAGCGTCGAGCGATCCTCGTATCCCACAAGGGGATACGAAGACCAAAACAACAACAACAAAATTTCTAAGATTCATGATTGCCTATCGCTTGAGTTGTCCGATCTGCTGCATCATCTGATCCGAAGTCTGGATGGACTTGGAGTTGATCTCGTATGCGCGCTGGGCGACGATCATATTCACCATCTCCTGCACGATATTCACATTCGAATTTTCAACGAACCCCTGACGCACGGAACCGAAACTATTAACTCCAGGATCGCCCAGTTCTGGGGGTCCGCTAGCATCGGTCTCACGAAAAAGATTTCCTCCCAAGGCGGCAAGACCCGCAGAATTGTTAAAGCGAACCAACTGGATATTCTCCGTTCCAATAGCTGTCGAATCCTGCTGGAAAGTCACTATGCCATTAGGCGTTATAGTAATATTATTGGCTTCGGCAGGAACTGTAATCGGAGGATCCAATTTCATGCTCTGACTCGTCATGAGTTCTCCATTAGGTCCGCGCTTAAAACTGCCATCACGGGTAAAAAGCGTTTCCCCAGTAGCTTCGTCGGTCACTTGGAAGAAGCCCTCGCCGACGATCGCAATATCCAATTGCTCGTCAGTCCGATTGACTTGTCCCTGCGTAAAGACTTTCGATGTAGCGACAACCTGAGTACCGCTACCGACCTGAATGCCTGTGGGAAGAATGTTACCCCCTGTGTCGGCTCCGACCGACTTCGGCACTTGATAGAACATATCCTGAAACTCTACCTTGCTCTTCTTGAAGCCAGCCGTATTCACATTTGCGATATTGTTGGATATCACATTGAGATTCGTTTGCTGAGCTTCCATTCCGCTCGCTGCTGAATATAACGATATGCTCATCTTCTATGCTTGGGTTAAATTGAATTGCCGCCCACTACTAGACGCGACCTCCCAGGGATTGGATTGCTTTGCCCAACAAGTCGTCGCGTCCGCGGATGACCTGCTGATTCAGTTGAAAGGCTCGGGACACCTGGATCATATCCACCATTTCCTTCGTGCTAACCACGTTGCTTTCTTCCAACGCCCCATGGCGCACCAAAGTGCGTTCGCGATCCACCGCTTCGGCATCGATTGCAACCTCTGGGTTAATTACGAAACCTCCATGCGAACGGATCAGCTCGGATTTGTCCTGAACGTCACGCAATCCGATCACAGCCACCGGACGGCCATCCTGACTCAAAGAGCCGTCTGGCATTCCCTTTAGCGGACCGCCGCCAGGAATCAGTTCGATGATCGTGCGATCGTCGCTCATGACATGAAAGCCCTGCTTGCTGACAAGTTCGCCTTCCCCGTTGACCTTGAATTGGCCGTCCCGCGTATAGACGAGCTGACCATCGGGCATCCGAAGTTCGAAGAAACCTTGTCCTTCGATGGCGAAATCAGTCGGTATGTCCGTGCTGTGCACTCCCCCTGAACTGAAATCGACACTGCCCTTGCCTGACGCAGCAACCGTCTCCCTGAACAAAGTGTTCTCGAAAGTGCCTTGGTAGCCGATCAGACCGTTCACTTCTCCCTCAAACGAAAGGGTCGCCTTCTTGTAACCTGGGGTCGAAGACTGGGACAGATTGTGAGCGATCGCGTTGTTCCACGATTCGAGCCCAGACATCGATGCCGCATTCTGATAGATACCGTTCAACATTTGGCATGCAACTAAGCATACCACATGCCACAATCTCTTCTAATTGAACAACAAAAACTTATGAAACTCTTAATCCCTAACGGCAATATATGCCGACCGCTGAGAGGCAATTCGCGCCGCGCCCAGGGACTCTCCTGGTCAGACCAGGGGCTACACCTCGTATTTGCAGTCGATTTCGGTCACTTGACCGCAATCGCAGGTAACGATGATTTTGGTCACGCGACCCCCTTCGCTCAGATAGGAGACGCGACTTCCCGATTCGCCGCAAACTTCCTCTAGCTGAGAGCTATCGACCTTCGCATTGAGCTGAAAGTCACCCAAGCCTCCTCCCGAATCGGCCAAATCGGGCGATTCGCTGGGTTTTGGTTGATCGCCGACTTTTTCGCGTCCTGATAGAAAACTGTCCATAATCGAAGTCGTTAGGGCGATCCTACTCCGAGAGTTTCGAGATCGTCTTCGAATTCCATGATGTCGAAGCTTTCAGACAAGACAAGGCTGATCGACACGCGGTCGTTGGCCTCGGCGGAAGGATCCATGAACGGAAGCGGCTGGGTGTCGCCGAAGGAACTGACGCCCTCGAACTGACCCCCATCGACGCCATAATACTGCATGAGCCGACGAGTCGAATTAGCTCGGTCGCTAGAGAGCTCCCAGGCCGTATAGCTCTCTCCATCGCCCTCGAAGCCTTCCGACACGAAGCCTTCGATGCGAGCCTTGAAAGGATGGCGTCCCACCAGCCAAGAAATAGTCTCTAAGACGAATTCGCCCCAGTCCGTGTGTTCTGCGGTGTTTTCGACGAAAAACGGATGAGCGTCTCGATCGTACAAGGTCACGCGCAAGCCATCGCTCGTCACCTCCAAATCGATGGATTTTTCAGGATCGGCGCTATCGACATTCAGCAGTTGCATGAAGGCCTCCGCCATATTCAAGAGCACGCGCATATCCGCGAATCGCGCCCGACCGCGCTCCTGGCCTGCTGCCTCTTCTCCGGCGTCGCCTTCGCCTTCGAGAACGCCCATGGATTTATCCAAAGGCGTATTGAATGGGTCCTGAAATACCTTGGCCATCTGAGCGAGATCTTCGCTATTCTGAGCCGTTAGCCAGAGTACCATGAACAGAGCCATCATCGCGGTTACGAAGTCCGCGTAGGCGACCTTCCAGGCGCCCCCATGATGCGTTCCAGTTCTAGCCATTATTCGTTCTGCAGGCTATTTGCTCTGCGAGGATTTGAGAATGTTCTCGAGATCGTCCGCATTGGGAACCAATCCCGCTTCCAAGCTGCGACGCGCCAGCTCGACTGCCATGATCGGAGCCAGTCCGCGAGCGAATGCTCCAATGGCTCGAGACATGCAAATGTAGTAGTTCTCCTCCGCTTCGTTAGAGAACTGGATCATGTTGCAAATTGGATTCACGAAACCATAAGCGCCGAAAATCCCATAGAAGGTACCGCTCAAGGCGGCCGAAATCTTGTAGCCGATGACCGTCGGTCCCTGGTCGATCACGCTCATGGTCAGAATAATACCCATGACCGCCGCGACAATTCCGATACCCGGAAGAGAATCTCCAACCAAGTGAAGCACGTTGATCGGCCCGTGGGCTGTGTTTTTCTTAGCATCGATTTCCGCCTTCAGCAAAGGCTCGAGCTGATCCGGCTTAATCTTGCCGTCGATGATGGGCCGCAACGCCGAACAAAGAAAGGTCACCTTGTCTTCGTCCGCGAGGAATTTGGGATAATTCTGGAAAATGGAACTGGATTCCGGGGCGCTGACGTGTTCGTCCAGGGCCAGAAGACCATTGCGACGACCCAACATGAACATCTCATAAAGGATCTTCATCAAATCCAGGTAGTCGTCCTTCTTGGGTCCCGCTCCTTTTAAGACGCTCAAAATGGCTCCAACCGTCCGCTTGAGCACGTCCATCGGAGAGCTCACTAGCAACATCCCGCAAGTGATGCCTACGATCGCGATCACTTCGGTCATGTGCCATAGCAGCATCAAGTTGCCGCCAGCCATGGTAAAGGCCGTCAGCGTAGCCGCAATGACTACAATGTATCCGATGATTATAAACATAGCTCTGGACCTCCTCTATCGTCTGGAATCCGGAGAGCTTAACCTAAGATTTGCGGAAATTACTTATGCATCACGCTCGTGATGTAGCTTCGCAAACTTATGATGGCCTGAGAGTGAATCTGACAAATTCGAGATTCCGTAAGTCCAAATACCTCCGCGATTTCCGCTAGGCGCATGTCCTGGAAGTAGTACATCGCAAGGACTTTTCGAGGAACTTCGGGCAATTGATTGATGCGCTCGGCGACCAATCGAGTAACCTCGTCCTTCTCCATCTTGGCCGTTACCGGCACAATGCCTTCATCGGGAATGATTTCGTTAAGATCCGCCGTTTCCGAGTCGTCTCCCCCACCGCTCGAAGACGCATTGTCCAGAGGCAGAAAGCTGATGGGACGAACCTCCGCCATGAGCTGATTGTACTCCTTGTGAGTCAAGCCGAGCTCGGCGCGGATTTCTTCCTCTTCCGCTGGACGTCCGAGCTTCTGCTCAAGCTCTTCAACCGTCGCGCGGAGTTTCTTGAAATTAGTGCGGGCATTGCGCGGCATCCAGTCCATGCGACGCAGCTCGTCGAGGATAGCACCGCGAATTCGCATCGCGGCATAGGAGCCGAACGACTTCTTTTGCTCGGGGTCGTATTTCTTGAGCGCGTTGATCAAGCCCGTGATGCCCACGCTATTGAGGTCTTGCTCGTCGATATGCGGCGGCAGGTTGATCTTTATGCGGGCAACAATGGATTTAACCAGAGGGAGATAGGTCTCGAATAGAGCCTTTTGCTGAACGGGAGGCTTCGACGACTCGTCGGCGCTTTCATATACTTTAGCTGCATTTGCCTTTTTCATCTTCGACGTTTCGTTTTCGCGCTTCTCAATCGTTTGGTTCATGGCGTGAGTACTTATACGGGTTTTACTGCTGGGTCTTTAGCTTCTTGACGTTTCCGCTCTTCAGCCTCGGCCATCGCTGCGACAGCGGCCTGTTGCTTCTCCATGAGCATCTGCTTCACATTCCTTATCCAAATTAATGACACCCACCGGAACAGCATGCCGACAGCTAAGCTGGCGACGCTGGCCTGAACGAGCGACATGACGGGCGATTTTCCTACCAACAGCGCGATTGCGAAAACCGCGCAGAATCCCACCAAACCTCCGAGAATCGTAGCGTACTTCATGCGTTCGCAATCTCCTCCCGTTTAGCTTCGTCACCCGACGAAGGCTTGCGTTTGGCTGGTTTCGCCGAGGCGAGCGAACGCCCCTGCGGAAAAGTCTTCTCTAACAAGTAGCTGAACGGATCCATGGTGTAATCTCCTGCCGGATTCGTTCCATAGCTGAAAAACAAAGGACGAGCGCCTTCATTCAGCGCGTACTTCCACAATTTGCCTGCTCGGCGCGTCTCATCCAAATGCGTAAACACCACGTGCTGAGCTCCCAAGCGGCTGCCGCCTGCCATCGCCTCCGCGATCAAGTCGGTCTCGTAGGCCGCATTGGCTACTACGACTACCTCGTCGACTCCTAGCGCATCAAGCTCGTCTCGGCATTCCGCCAATGCGTTCCCATCGGAAAAGTCCACTCCGGGAATGTCCACATAGATTGGGCGGTTCGCATCGGCTTCTTCGATCTCCTCGATCGAACGATGGAAGGGCGCTCCCACAATCTCGCAAAACGCTTCCAGTCCATCCGACGGATTGGGTACCGAGCCGTCTACCTTCAAGACGATCGGCTCGATTCCACTTACGAACACATCAGCGGACATAGCTTTGCACATGGCTGCCGTCTTTCCTACGCCGCTAGCCCCCACAAACGCTCGACGAGCGCCCGTAAGTTGACTGCGTTCCTTGGGAAATCGCTTTCTCAGCCAATCGCAAATGCGACTGTAGATTTCCATTGTCGGCAGATCGCCGAGGCTACGAAAGTCCAGTTCGTACCGAATGCGTTCAATCAATGAGTCGTCGAATCCAACCGACTTCAGCATGGAGATCGCTCGCTCTACATGCTCTATGGTGCCGCGACGCACAGGATTCGCAGCCGTGCCCAGAGGAGCCGACTCGGCATCGTTCATCTCCTTCTCGGATTCCAATTCGGAAAAATAGCCTGGCGATCCCGCGTTCGCGTATTTTTTTTCGATAGGACTCTTGGTTTTTTGGGCCTCTACCGCCTTCGCATCCTCTTCGGCAGCTTGCGATTCGCCGTCATCGACATTCTCCGCTACCGGCGCCGGCGCTTGAGGCTCTTTCGGCTCGGAATCATCCGACGCCTTGGGAGTCGTCTCCGCCTTCACGATATTCCGAGGAGCTTCTACCAAAATTTCCAGTCGCGGCTTCTTCAAAAGTCGCTTCAATCCCCCCGCCTCTTGTTGCTTTACCGAAATCACCTTCGCTGCGCCGCCGAATCGTTCCTGAATGGCGCCGACCGCCTCATTAGCGCTATCCGCTACGATCTTGATTCGAATCGTATCCGGTTGCTGGACATCGGCCTGTGGGCTGGAAGTGTTCATATTTTCGAGGTCGGGCTAAATTAGTTGCTGAAAGCCATTTCCGGCGCCGCATTTTCTCTGGCGCTCGCTGCCATCTCTTGCATCTGAGTTTGAAGAAACTCCGGGAAGATGACGATAGCGTGATTCTGTATCTCCGTTGCAGCGGGCAATTCCTGATAGCTGAGAACATTCAGCTTCGGCAATGAAGGCTCGAAGAAGCGCTTGAACGGCAGCCTAATTTCGGCAGCAGTCACTAGCACGGGGAGCAATCCATTCTCTATCATATCGTTCGCTTTCAACGCTAACTCACATAGCAAATGCTGCGCCAACTGCGGATCGAGCGACAAAGTATAATCCGTATTCGTTCTTTGGATCTTAGTGGCAATCACCTGCTCCAATCGAGGATCCATAGTAATGGCCTTGAGAGAGCCTTTTTCCACCTCGTACTCGGTCACGAAAAACTCTCCTAGCCTCCTGCGAACGAATTCGGAAAGATCGTCCGGATTTTTCGAAACGCTAGCGAAGTCGCCAATCGCTTCCAGGACCAAGGTCATATTGCGAACGGAAACATTTTCCTTCAGCAAATTCTGCAGCACCCGGTGAATTATGCCTATGTTCACCAAATCGGGCATCAACTCGGAAATTAATGCCGGGTGGCTTTCCTGAACATGGTCCATCAGCTTCTGAACATCTTGACGGCTAAGCAGATACTGGGAGTTATTCTTGAGAACCTCCGACAGGTGCGTAACCAAAACGGAGCTGGAATCCACGATGGAAAATCCGCCTAACTCCGCGTTTTTCTTTTCTTCGTTGTCCACCCAAACGGCTTCGATACCGAATACCGGCTCCACAGTCGGAATGCCATTCAGCTGTATCTCGCTATTCGATACATTCATTGCCATCCAGCGATTCGGCATGACTTCTCCACGAGCGATTTCCTTATTATGTAGAAGGAATCGATACTCATTGCTTTCCAGCTCCAAGTTATCGCGCACCGCTATCGGCGGAACAACGATTCCCAGCTCGCGGGCCAGGGTTTTGCGTACGCCGGTTACCCGCTCGAGTAAGTCGCCTCCATCGGACTTATCCGCAAGAGAAAGCAAATTGTATCCAATTTCCAATGCAAACACGTCTACCTCGATGATCTTTTCGAATTCGGCGGGCAAATTTTTCCCTTCCTGGTTAAGTTCTTCCGATTCGGGGGCCCCGCCCTGCGACCCTACTGCAGCATCGCCATTTTCTTGCATGGTAGCCGCGCTCGCCTTCTTTTTCTGATTCGAGCGCTTCATCATGAACATCGCTCCCCCGAAGACGGCAGCGAGCATAAAGAAAGGAACCTTTGGCATGCTGGGAATGAAACCAAGCCCCGCCAACATAGCCGCCATGATCCCCAAGGCCTTAGGGTACGCGGAGAGCTGGCCTCCAATTTGATCGCCCAAATTGGCCGCGTCTCCTGAGGTGCGCGTTACCAAAACGCCTGCCGCCAGCGATACGATGAGGCCGGGAATCTGGGAAACGAGTCCGTCTCCGATGGAGAGTAAAGTGAACTTCTGCACGGCATCGCCAAATACCAGACCCTGCTGAAGCATCCCGATACCTATACCACCCAAAACGTTGATGGCGGTGATGAGTATGCCTGCCATGGCATCCCCGCGAACAAACTTGCTGGCGCCATCCATCGCGCCGTAGAAATCGGCTTCCTTTTGAATCTTTTCACGACGCTCGGTCGCTTTCATTTCGTCGATAATGCCGGCATTCAACTCGGCATCGATCGCCATCTGCTTGCCCGGCATGGCATCCAAGGTGAAGCGGGCGGCAACTTCCGCGATACGACCGGATCCCTTGGTGATGACCATAAAATTTATGGCTACCAAAATCAGGAAGACGACCGCGCCCACCAGGTAGTTATTGCCGACAACGAAGGTGCCGAACGACTCGATAACGTTGCCAGCGTCGCCCTTCAGAAGGATCAGCTTCGTGGAGGCCACATTCAAACCTAGCCGATAAATGGTCAGACCCAATAGGATCGTTGGGAAGCCGGTGAATTCGGAGGGCTCTTTCACATAGACGATCACCAGCATGACCATCAACGCCGCTCCGATACTGCCAACCAACAGAAAGTCCAGAATCTCGCCCGGAAGGGGCATGAACAAAAGCAGAACCGTGCCGAATAAGCCGAGAGTCACTAAGCTCTCGCCCTTCTTCATCAATCCGAATAGATTCTTGATGCTGAAACCGTTATTCTTCTGATCCATGATTATCGACTGTTCTTGGCGGCTCTCCTAGCCTTCAACTTATGAAAATAGTATTTATGCGTTCGATACATGAATGCCAAAATTTCCGCTACCGATTGATACATCTCAGCAGGAATGGAATGGCCAACTTGTCCCACCTTGTAGAGCATGCGAGCGACTAGCTTGTTTTCTACGATCGGAACGCCATTTTCCCTAGCGACTTCCTTGATCCTCAATGCAAACGCGTTTTCGCCCTTCGCGAGCACCATCGGAGCTTCGTCTACGCCGCGCTCGTATTTCATTGCGACTGCGTAGTGAGTCGGATTGGTTACGACTACGTCGGCCGTCGGCACCTCGCCCAGCATTTGCTTCTCCATGAGACGCATTGCCATCGCCATACGGGCCTTGCGGACTTCTGGACTCATGTCCATATCCTTACGCTCTTGCTTGACCTCCTCTTTCGTCATCTTGAGGTCGTTAGCGGTCTTGATCCGATTGTAGATATAGCTGATAGCGGCAATAATCGCCACGAACGCGAGCAGTCTGATGAAGACATAAATCAGCGTATCCGCAATAAACGCCCCAATGTGCTTGAAGTCGATTGGGGTGTAGAAAATCGGATCATTGATAATCTTCTGCACGGCTCCGTAAAGAACCACTCCAATCGCAATCAGCTTTAAAACGTCTATCCCGAATTTCGCTAGCGTATCCTTGGATACCAAACGTTTCGCGCCACTGATGGGATTCAATTTCTCGAAGCCGATCTTCATCGCCTTTGGAGTCAGGCGAAAGCCCGACTGCACGCCGCCAGCGAGGATAGCTGCCACCATCCCTGCTATGAGCACGGGTCCCGAGAGCCGGGAAAGCATTGTCATCGACTGAAAGGACCAGTATTCGATGCCGTCCTCGCTAACATTGACTCGACCCAAATTCCCGAAGATCGAAACCGACAAATTCATAACGCTCATGGCGACATCCTTGCCGAACCAAACGACAACCATGAGACCGGCGAACAAAGTAAAAACGACGCTTATTTCCGGAGCCTGGGCGAAATTACCCTTCTCAAAGGCCTCTTCCAATCGCTTGGAAGTGGCCTGCTCCGTCTTTGACTCTTTGTCGGTATCGGCCATTAGAAAACAGGGCGAAACATGATGAACCTCATCATCATTTCAGCGGTGCCATCGGCGTAGCGCATGATGTAGCCCACAATCATGATAGCGGAAAAAGAGAAGATTGCCGTTCCCGCCAGAATTCGGGCGGAAAAACTGAGGATGAATACATTGAGCTTAGGAACGACTTTGCCCAACACGGCAAACACGAGATTCACGAGAAAATTCACCGCTATGACTGGAGCGGCCATTAGTATCCCAATTTTGAATATGCCAGCCGTTTGAGCCACCAGGAATTCCAGGGCATAGTCGTTGGCAATCATGAACCCGACAGGAGCCACCCGATAGCTAGAGAGGTAGGCGCGCAGAATATCGTATTCGCTTCCTGACAAGATCACCATCATCCCAAGAAAATACATGATCGAACCCATGGGATTAGCGCCTTGCGCCCGCGAAGGATCGAATTCCGCTCCAGGAGTCAGTCCAATTTCCACAGTCAAGACGTGCGATGCGAAATCCAAAACGAAGAATAGCATCCTCACGGCAAACCCCATCGCCAAACCAACCGCTAATTCCTTAGCCATCAAAACCGCTAAAGCCCAATAGCTCTCCGGCATCGCCACGCTTACTTCGACCAGAGGGAAAACAATGACCGCGAAAGCGATAGAGAAACCTGCCTTAGCTGGGAGCGGGATCGCTTTGTGGGCGAAAAACGGCACATACAGAAACAGCCCGACCATACGGGTCAGGATCATCATAAAAGCGAAGATGTCGGCTACCGCGAACATGCAATCAGAATGGAATCTCCTGTATCTTGGAAATGACGTTGATGGTGAAATTCATAAGCGTCTTCATGAGCCAAGAGGCCGAGAAGACTAACACCGCCCCCACCGCGAACAGTTTGGGGGCGAATGACAGCGTTTGCTCCTGAATACTGGTAACCGCCTGCACCAAAGAAACGGTTAACCCCACCGCGATTGTCGTAAGGAGAATTGGGCTTACCAACATCAAGGCATTGTAAATCGCCTGACGAAAGAGCTCGATTGCCATTTCCAAACTCATAACTGAAAACTCTGTACTAAAGATCTAATTACCAGCGTCCATCCGTCCACAAGGACGAATAGCAGCAACTTGAACGGGAGAGAGATCACGATGGGCGGCATCATCATCATACCCATGGCCATCAGTGTCGTACCCACTAGAAAATCGATTAAAATGAAGGGGAGAAAGATGAGAAATCCCATCTGAAACGCAGTTCGAATCTCGCTCATCACAAACGCAGGAACAACCACCCGCATGGGCAATTCCTGAGTACTCGTAGGACCCATTCGGGCCAGATCCAAGAAGAACTCCACATCGTTGAGCTTGGTCTGCTTCAGCATAAAATCGCGCAAGGGACCGGAACCGGCTTCCAAGGCTTGAGCCGTAGTTATTTCCTTGTCGAACATCGGCTGCAAGGCATTGCTATTCACGTCATGGAAGACGGGCTGCATTACAAAGAAGGTAATGACCAACGCTAGTCCGACAATCAGTTGATTCGAAGGGGCTTGGTGTACGCCCAACGCCGTTCTGACGAATCCCAACACAATGATAATTCGCGTAAAGCTGGTCATCAGAACCACGATTGACGGCCCCAGCGTCAACAGCGTCATCAACAGGAGAATCTGTATCGCAGTACCCACATCCTGAGCGCCATTTTCCGAATCGCCCATATTGATGCTCAACTGAACGCCAGAATTCGGCGTCGATTGAGCGCTAGCGAAATCCGAAATCGCAAGACCGATCACAAAAATCAAAAATATGGATACATATTTTCTCATGCTATCTCTTGAATCGAACTTTTGTCGATTTGAGGCTCAAGCTTGGGAAAGTCGTTCCGATATCCATTCAAGGAAGTGAGGTAATCGATCTTCCCCGGACCAACGCCTAGAAGAATCTTATTATCCTCGTACTCGACGACCATAATGTACTGCCGATTTCCAAGCATGCGGCTCTCCGCCACCTTCAGCTTGCCCTCGTTTTTGGAGAACGGCTTGCGAATCACTCCGCGTTTGAAGAGGAACCATGCGGCAACTGCCATCCCCCCAAGGATAACGACATACCCCAACACGGTTACCACCATGCCGATAGGAGAAGCGCCATCCGACAGCAAGTCGGAGTACGGAGCGATATCGGCCGCCGAAGTTTCTTCGGCAGCAGAGCTTTTCGGATAGACCACCTGAGAAGAGTCTTGAGACTCCTCTTGAGCTATTGAGCTTGGCAGCGCTATCGCTAAAAGGAAAGCGACTAGTGCAAGGAAACGCATGCCAAGATCAGCCCGCAGCCATTTCAGTTATCTTTACCCCGAAATTGTCCTCCACGACAACTACTTCGCCATAAGCGACCAGCTTGTCGTTTATATACAGACCCACCGGATCCTTAGCTTCCTGATTCAATTGTATTACTGAACCGGGTACAAGTTCCATCACTTCGCGCATCGGCATCCGGCATGATCCGAGCTGGACGGTCATCTTGACCCGAACGTCCATGAGAAGGCTTATATCCTTCTCCTGATCTAATATCTCGCTCATGGTTCCTCGTCTTTCTCCTCGAGTTTCTCGTTAATTCGAACGGCAACTTGGTTGTTATCCAATCCGACCTCTCCTCTAAATTTACATGTATTCGAAAGGCGCACGCGCGTTTCGTTCAGGACCGTCTTTGGAAAGCGAATAACGTCGCCCGGACGCAGGTAGGCGACTTCCTTAACGGTTAGACTGTCCGCATCCCATTCCGCAGTTACTGGAATGTTCACGCGGTCGAAGGATTCCTGCCATAACTTCTCGGCTCCTACGATCTCCTGGTTGATCTCCTTCTCCTTGTTCTCGTACATCTTCTTGATGATCGGTTCCAAGGTGTAGTAAGGGATTCCAATCTGAATCGATTCGGAGCAATCTCCCACTCCCGCTTCCATCGTCAAAACGAGCATGATGGAATCCGACGGAGCGGTTTCTAAGAATCGGCCATTGCTCTCGTGCCCGATAATCGACGCGTCCAACTCGCGTTCCGTTTTCCACTGGCGGCACCATTCGTCTAAAACGATACTTACCACATCGTCCACGAGATTCATTTCGATCTCGGTCAAATAGCGTTCGCCTTGAACGGAGTGACCCTTGCCGCCGAGCATTCGATCGACCATGGTAAGAGCCAAGCGCGGGTTGATGTCTATGACGCCCACGCCGAACAGCTGCTCTACCTTGAAAAGCACCACGTGAGCGGGATTTGGAATCGTCTCCGTATATTTCGCGTAGGTCAGGGTAGACAAACGCGACATCTTTAGAGAATACTCCAAACGCAGAAAGATCGATAGACGAGCTGCCAAGTAGCGAATGAACTCCTCATGGCGAATACGCACCCTACGCAATTCGACTTCAGTCAAGAAGATCGGGTTGCGAAAGTCGTACGGCTCGATGCGGGTTCCCTTAGGAGTCGTTATCTTATTGCCCTGTGGATCGTAGATAATCTCATCGGGCTCGTCCATCGCTTCAGCGATGAGAGCATCGATGTCGGTTTGATCGAGAAGCTCTCCTTCTCCAGGAATATCTTGCGGTTCGTCAGGCATAGGAAATAGAGGGTATTCACTACTGAACTACCCAGTTCGAAAAGTAGATCTCATCCACCATCGGTGGCTGCAGTATTTTATCGAAGCCCTGTTTCAACTGGTTGCGCACGATATTCTTAATGCCGCTGCGCTCGAGATCGGCCAGAGTCAGGTCGCCTAGCACAGTGTCAGCTAAGTCCATCAGAGCGGCCTTGTGCTTATCTACTTCGGAGGCGATATCCGGATTGGAACTTTCGATGGTAAAGCTAGCGCGGAAGTAGCGCGTCATCGTGGAACCCTTGACGTTAACGATACGGTCAGGAAAGGGATACTGGTGCTTTTCTCCCGTTTCGATGTGTAGTTTCTCCGGATCGATTTCCGGCTGACCGCTCGCATGCTCCGCTCCTTCCGCTGGAGTCAGTTTTTTCAACTCCGGCAGGAACACGAATTTGAACATCGCAAAGGAAATCACCGGCATAAGCGCGATGATAAGCAGGGCGGGGAGCATACCTCCTCCGCCACCACTCTTCGCGGACGTGTTGTCGGCTTCCTGAGCTTGATTCTCTTCTGCCATGATTCAGTCCGTTCTTTCTATTCTTGTTGGTTGGTTAACTACCTACGACCAGTAGAAATTATCGTTTCAGATTCACGACTTCCTGTAGGATATCGTCGGATACCGTGATGATTCGAGATCCGGCTTGGAATCCGCGTTGCGTGGTAATCATCTGGGCGAATTCCTCAGTCAGGTCGACATTCGACAACTCTAGCGCCCCCTGTTGAATTCGGCCTAAGCCTTCGCGACCAGCGACCTGCAAAGCCGAGAGGGCGTCGCCAACATCGCCATTGACCCCCGTATTCTTCAAACCGGCCGCTCCGAAACCGCTAAAGAGATTTCGCCCTTCCCGAATCAAAGCGGAGGTATCATTGAAATCGACCAGCTTGATCTGCCCTTTGTTGAAGGACGATCCATCCGAAAGGAAGAAGGTAATCATGCCTTCAGGGTCGATCGAGAAATTCGTCAAATCCGGCGCCTCGTCATTGCGGACTTTGCTAATGCGCTGCAGAGCCGAAGTCTGACGTTCGGCAGGAGTCGCTCCATCCGGAATCAGAGACTGAATAGCCGCCACGTTATTAGCCTGGGCCGTCGCATCGCCCAAATGGGTCAGATCGATCTGGCCCATGAGATCGGTAATCGCCGTGCCGGTCAGACCATGGGTCCCCGCATCGGCCGAGAAAACGGCATGGAACATGTCCTCGGACACGGCCGCCATGATGTCTTTGTCGGATACCGCATCAGCCTGAGTCGTGCTTTGGTTACGTTGAGCAATGATCGCATTCACCGCCTCCTGAGCAAAAGTGTGCCAACCGGGAACTTCCGCAATCGTACCGTCTCCATTCAGAACCATCGATCCGGCGCCAATATTATGCGCGCCATCCCATTGAAGATTCTCATTCGCATCGGTAGCGATCAGGTTGTTCGTATAGTAAATCGAATTACGAGCGACGCCATTTGGCGTGTAAGGTCCTACAATCTCCTCCGCCTGAGATTTCTCGAAGGCCAATGAAATGTCGCCCACTTCCGTCGGCTCGATCGTACCTGATACAGCGTCCGCGTTCTTGGAGAACTTGAAGTTTCCATTCGCATCGACGTTTACATTGTATCCAATCGCTCCGTCATTCGTCCCCTGGACTCGATAGCCTTCCGTAGTGACAAGATTGCCTTGGTCGTCCACGCGAAAATCTCCCCCTCGGGTCGCATACTTCGTGCCTTGGTTGCGCGCATCGCTCACCAAGAAGAATCCGTCTCCGGAGATGGCGAGGTCGGTCTTCTGATTCGTGCTGGTCAAGCCGCCCTGGTGAAAGAGGCCCTGAATCGTATCGACCTGTACCCCCAAACCGACTTGAGATGCGGTAACGTTTGAGCCCTGGCCGTCTTGCGGCGACGGGGCCGATTGAGTGAGGATCTGGTTAAAGCTCTCCGCATACTTGATGCGCGAGCCCTTAAACGCGACCGTGTTCGTATTCGCGATGTTGTTACCAATTACCTCCATGCCCTTCGTAAAGCTACGCAAGGCGCTGATTCCACTGCTTAATGCTCCAAATGCCATAATTACTCTTTATCTTTAAATTTCTATTTTCAGTTCGTTGGATATCTCAGCCCTGGGGCTGCTCCACTTTGAATACGGTGTCGATGCTGTAGCCCTTGCCGTCTACGAAGACTCGGGTTTCGCCATCGATGTGCTCAAGGCCAGTCGCTAGTCCGGAGATTTCCTCTCCATCCACGAGCATCGTAACTTCCTTGCCTATATACCCTTGCGATGCCTGGAACTGTTGCAGGTTCGTGAAGCGATCGAAATTCTTGTTCATCTGAGACATCATTTCGAGTTCGCTGAAATTCGCCATCTGAGCGATGAACGCAGTATCGTCCATCGGCTCCAGAGGATCCTGGCTCGCCAACTGAGTCGTCAGCAATTTGAAGAAATCAGCCTGTCCCAAAGCCTCTTGCTGGGCGCGTTCCGCTCCAGTGTTAGTCGGATTGGTTATGATGCCATCGAGAGCCTGGGTGGCGTTGGGCAATGCGGTTGCTATATCGGACATAACTTATGCGTAGGTTAGCAATTCCTGTTCTCCGGACTCAGCTACAGCCTGATCTTCAGACTCGGCATCGTTTTGCTGGCTACCGGAATTCGAAGGGCTCGAATCGACGTTCGATCGATTCGCATTCCTAGACTTCGAGCCGTTCGACGACCCGTTTTGAGATTGGCTTTCGCGTTGTTCGAAGTTCATCGATCCGTCATCGCGAGCGCCTTCCCCATTGCCTTGGGTGAATTGGGGCGCGTTTAGCTTAACGCCTTTCGCATTCCAATCGGAGGCCAACTCAGACCAATTCGACTTAATCAGGCTTTCCAGACCTGCCAGGTCCGTTTGCATGGTGGTATTCACTTGTCCGCCATCCATGGATACGCGAAGCGCCATCGTTCCACCTTGATCGAAATTGATACGCAAGGAGATAGTATCGCCTTTCGTGTTTACCAGGCGTTCGACGCTTTTAGTCAACGTCGCGTAGATCTCTTTCACCTCTTCGGTCCCCTTGCTGGCATAGCTAGTGGGCTGGGACTTGGCGGCAAAGGAGCTTTTGCTTGCGCTCGCGCCTTGGCTATTGGAAAGCTGAAAGCCCTGGGCGCTGTCAGCCTTCGCGTTTGAGGCATTCGTTTTGGGAGCCGATTCGCGCAAAGCGCTCATTTCGGGGGTCTGTTTTTCAGAGGATCCAAAGGAGTTTCCTTGCGATTGCGCGCCCGATCCCGCCTTTGCGCTCGTCACCGCGTTCGCCTGCAACCCTGCAACCGAAGCTCCTAATGGCGCCTGCGTTGGGCGAGAGCGATTCGCATTAGCCCTCAAATCGACCGAGCGAACCTCAGTTCCTTTAAAATCGCGAGCGAAGTCCTGCCCCGCCACAGCCTCTGGCTTTTTCGTCGATGACGATTCCTGTCCAGCTGTCTCGCTATTCGAGTGAACCGTTGCATTCGCATTCGCAACCGACTTGGCCACTTCAGAAGCCTTCAAGGGAGCCATCGGCGATTTTTGAGGCCCCTTTGGCATCGAGTCGTTCAATTTCGCTTCAATGTCTCCCTTCGAAGAGGAATCGCCAGAATTCTTAGGGGCGTCGAGGAGTTCGCTGCCAGTCGGCTTAACATCAGCTGGCTTTGTCTCGCGAGAGACTTGGCTCTTCGAATGTTCGCTATTGGTTCGCTTGCTCAGAGCCTCGGAAACGTTGGCTTTCGCCTTTTCGGCATTCATCGACAAGACCTCGTCGCTTTTGCCACGAACCGTAGCTTTACTATCCGCTTGAGGAATCGTCTGAGTCTCGCTCGCGGATACCGTATTTATCGGCTTGGCGAATTCCGAATTCACTGGAACGCCTGCGCTCGCAGTTTTAGCGACAACCGCTGCATTCGCGCTTTGACCGGCAACTTCCACAACTCGCGGTCCGCTTTCACTCTGCTGAGTCATTGGGGAAGGCATCGCCTTTTCGTTCGCTGCAACTGGAGACAGATCGCTCGGTGCGCTGTCTTGAGGAAGCTGAACTTTAGGCAAAGAAGTCATTATCGGGTCTTTCGCTGCCTGTCTAGCAGAGTTGATGCCAACCTGTTTTACGCCTTCCCTAAGTGTTTGTTTTTCAGTATTTAATAAAGTTTCTCTCCTCACTGGCTGCCCCAATTCCGACCTCGCAGGCAAAACAGGCATGACGGGATCGGCAGATTTTGCCTCTCCTTCCTCTTCTTCATCCACTTCGCGACTTTCCACGGAATCTTCCGCCTTTGCTCTCGGCTTTTCATCCCTATTTTCGACGGCGTTCTCCTTGGGAGATCGCTCATTCTGCCGCGTTACGGTCGACTCGGTCTCCGGTGGCGACTCGAAGCGTGGATCCGTTGCGCCGAAACTCGGCATCGAACCTACTGCGTCCGCTCGGAAACCGCCCAAGCCAATAGACCTTGACTGAGACAAAGCGACAGGACGTCGTAACCGATTTCCTGCATCGCCCTCTGGCCGCGCTTCATCGCGGCTGTTCGACTCTTCATCGGAGCCTTGCTCCTCCAACCCGTCTGTTGACGAGCGTTCGATTCCAAAAAGCTTTTGGGCGCCGTATACGGCTTTCTCCCAAAAACTGCCAAATTGTCCTTCCTTGCGACCGGTAGCGCTTCCTTGCGTTCCATTCCCTGCCATACGCAGAGAACCATTTTCATTATCGCGTACCACCGGGTTGGATACGCTAGCGGGTTCTATGGACATAAAGTTCTATCGAATATATCTAATTCATTATTGGGTTAACTTACTCATCGGTAAAAAGTCTCAGCAAATCGGAAAGTTTAGCGGCACGCTTGATCCAGGCCTCGTTATCGTTCTGGCCATCGGTCATCTCCTGCAGAATCTCGCCCACCATCTCCGATTTCATCGATCTCAAGATCTTAGCCACCGTTACATCGTCCAGCTCTTTGAAGATCTTCACAGCGGCTGCTGGCTCCAATTCGCTGTATGTATCCGCCAAGGTCTTGAGATTCTTTCTCTCCCAGTCCTCGACTTTAAGAATTTCGCTCATCAAAGAGTCTCGCATGCTTTCCACCTCAGCCTTGATAGCTTCGATCTCGGCGCGATCCGCTTCCAAGCGAGCTTCGTAACTCACTAAGTCGCCCTCCTTCTTTTCCACTTCGGAAATGCGTTCTTCCAACTCCGACTTTAGCGCCAGCAGATTTTCGCTAGAAAAGCTCCACCGAATCGGCTCCGACTCTTCCCGTTTAATCACCAGTACGTCCTTTTGCTCTGGAAAAAGCTCCGACCAATAAAGATAGAATGCGCCGGCTTGCGTTCCTAATAGAATAGCCAAGGCCAATACGGCCAGAAACCAAGGTTTCGTTAACAACTTGCTCATCTTATATTCCTTTCCTTCGGCGAGAGTTGAAAGCGTCCTCCACTTCCTGAGTTTCGATTCGCTCGACTTCGGCTCGATAATCGTCAAGTCGACGTTGCTTCAAATTTTCCACGACCTTTTTCGCTCGAACGGCTTCCTTAAGCCGATCCATCGCTTCCCGGCGCTTTTCATTAGCTTCGCGAAGCAGCTCTTCGGCCTCTAGGCGAGATTTCTGCAACGCTTCCGCATTGCCGATCATCGCCAACCGTTCGTTACGAGAAAAACGGGTTCCACTTGAAGCGTTCCAGTTTTCGAATACGGCAGTTGCCTGGCTTTCCGCGGCGCTTATACGCTCTTCGAGCTTCGCCACTTCGCTGGCAGCCTCGGCGAATGCTTGCTGAGATCGCTGCTCTTCCCATTTGCGCAGGCCGAGCACTGACTCCAAGTTGAACGAGAATTTCTTCATCGAATCGCCTCCGTAAGCTGAGCATAGGAATCGGAGCGCGAAACGAAGTCCGCATGCCCCTGTCTGAGGACTTCCATTACCCGCTCGTTAACTCGAATCGCTCGATCTATCTTGGGATTCGCCCCACTCGCGTAAGCGCCGAGATTAATGATATCCTCATTCTTTCGATACACGGACAAGCAATCGCGAGCGTGACCGGCGATTTGAACTTCATCCTCCGTCGAAACATCATTGACCAATCGACTGATACTCTCGAGTACATCGATCGCCGGAAAGTGATTCGCAGTCGCCAAACGACGCGACAGAACGACATGGCCGTCCAGAATGCCGCGCACAGTGTCGGCAACGGGTTCATTCAAATCGTCGCCCTCGACTAGGACGGTATAAAACGCCGTAATCGATCCGTTCTCCGAATTTCCGGAACGCTCTAGCAGTTTCGGCAATTTCGAGAATACCGATGGAGTGTAGCCCCTGCTTGCAGGCGGCTCGCCAACAGCTAACCCGACTTCGCGTTGAGCCATTGCATAGCGCGTAACAGAGTCCATGAGAAAGAGCACTTTCTTGCCCGACTCTCTAAAGTTTTCCGCGATCGAAGTCGCCAAGCTAGCCGCTCGCAAACGCATCGGAGCTGACTGATCCGAAGTCGCCACCACAACCACACTCTTGCGGAGACCTTCCGGTCCTAAATCCTTTTCGATGAACTCTCGCAGCTCGCGACCACGTTCACCGACCAGAGCAATCACATTGACATCCGAATCGCCTCCACGGGCCAGCATGCCCATCAAAGTTGACTTGCCCACACCGGAACCTGCAAACACGCCTAAACGCTGCCCCACTCCGACCGGACTGAACAGATCAATCGCTTTGATCCCCGTTTCGAAAGTTTCCGATATCCGTCTTCTCAACAGAGGGTTCGGAATGGAACGCCCCTGAGAACTCTCCTCCCGATAGTGAATCGGCTCCAATCCATCGATCGGCTTGCCCAGTCCATCTAAGACTCGTCCAAAAACCTCGCTACCAATGGGAACGCGATTGATTCCGGAGCTCAGCCTCACTTGACAGCCGGGATGTACGCCCTCCATGTCTTCGAGGGGCATAAGGAGAATACGGTGATCGCGAAATCCCACGACTTCCGCATGTATTTTCAATTGAGTCGCCGGCGATACGATATCGCAAATATCGCCCAGGCTCGCTTGCGGCCCTTCTGACTCGATCAGCAAACCCGTCACTTGGGCGACCTTGCCCCAGCGAGTAACTGTATCCGCCGAATCGATGCGCGCGCCGATTCCCGCAGCCCAATCTGGAAGCAATCGATTGCTCATTCCGGGCTCAATCCATCCTTAAGACGGTCCAATTTCGTGGAAATCAGACCATCGACTTTTCCAAATCGACTATTCAATAGACAGTCGCCACGAGTCAAACTGCCATCAGGCAGGAATTCCAATCGAGGGTGCTTCAGCTTTAATTCGCTCTCGAACTCGGCAAGCAATTCCAAATCCTCGGGTCGCATTCGAATCTCCATTTTCTCTTCGTCGAGACCTGATTCCTCGATAACCGCATTTACGATTGAAAGAACGACTTCAGAGGTAATTTCCATACCACCCAAGATTCTCGATACGCATTCGTGAGTAAGTGTTATCAGCGCTTCTCTCGCCTCTTTAAGCACCGTTGCAAATCGCTCTTCGAGAGCGGAAAAAGTCCCCTCTCTCAAGGCGTTCACTTCCGAACGAAAGTCGAGAATCTGCTGGTTGTATTGAGCGCTGGCCTCATCATAGCCTCGCTTATAGGCAGCTTCGACTTCCTCTTTGTGAGCAGCTGCGGATACCCGCTTCGCTCCGTCATAGGCGATCTCGAGCCCGACAACAGGCTCTGCAAAACGCAATTCGTTCTTAGACTGTCGCGCCGCCACCATCGAGACTGATCTCCTCCTGTTCTTCCAGGCGACGCACCACTTGAATAACGCGTTCCTGGGCGGCTTCGACTTCGGTCAACTTGACCGGTCCCATCATTTCCAGTTCTTCCATAAGCGTTTCCGCCGCTCGCTTGGAAACGGCCTGCATAATGAAGTCCCTCAACGCTTCGGAGGCCGATTTCAAAGCGACCGTCAAGTCGCCGGAATCAACCTCGCGCATAATTCTCTGCAAGTCGCCAAGATCGAGGCGAATGAGATCGTCGAAGCTGAACATCTTCTTACGAATTTCGGCTCCCAGATTCGGGTTGCGTTCTTCGATATTCGCCAGAATCGCTTTGCTGTCGTCCTTTTCCAGGGTATTCAGCAAGTCCGCAACCATCCTAACGCCGCCGCTGCGGTTCATGGTTACCGTACCTCCTGTATCCAAATTCTTGCTCAAGGAGTTCGCGACCTTGTTAATGATCTCCAGCGATGTCGGTTCAAGCATGCCAAGGCGCTCGATCACTTCTTCTCGCATTTCCTGGTTGAACATACCCAAGATCGGGCCCGCCTTGTCGTTTTCCAGATAGGACAAAACGAATGCGATTGTCTGAGACTGCTCCGTCTTGATCATATTGAAAATCTGACGCGGCTCCATTTGCTCGATTTCCTTAATGACTTCAGCGGAATTACTCGTTGGAGCGATACGTTCTAATATGCTATTCGCCTTGAAGTCGCCCTTAGCGATCTCAAGGGCTTTGCGGGTATAGATCGGTCCGCCTAACAAAGAACTATAACTGGAGAGAATGACGCTCGAAAATTCCTCGATAGCCCTTTTCTGATCATCTTCTTCGATAGCGGTGATGCCCGTCATCTCGCGGCATATCAGTTCGATCTCTTCGTCCTCGAACTCCTTAAGCAAATGAGCGGCCGCCTCAGGGCCTATGACGACGAGAAACGTCGCCAATTTCTGAGTACGAGAAAGGGTGTCGTAAATACCAGGCATCGTTCTTACCTCTTTTCAGTTTCGCCAATCCAATCTCGCAAAGACACTCCGATGTTCGCCGGTTTCTGACGAATCAGCTCATTCAGCATCTCAGGAGTGACCGTTCCCGTGTCTTCCAGTTTACGGCTTTGCAACACTTGTTCAGGCTGCAACACTTCAATTGAAATTTGTTCGGGAGCGTTCTTCTTCAGCATTTGAAGAAAGAAGAATATAACTCCGATTCCCAAAGCGATACCCGCCACGTTCTTCCCTAGATCAATCCATTTTCGATAGTCCACTTGGTTCTCGAAATTCTGGGTTTGCGTTACGAAAGGATCCGCCGCGAATTCCATTTCCGTTACCGTAACCAAATCCTCAGGCGCCTGACCTTGCTCGAGATTGATTCCCAAAGCGTTGATAACAATCTGACGCAAGCGCTGCAGATCTTCAACCGTACGATCGATGGGGGCGCCCGTTTCATCCATGCGCTTCGACACAAGCAAGGAAGCCGTCAATCGGCGAATCGTACCCGGACTTTGGACACGATTGCTCGTAACTTTTCCAATCTCGTATTGTCTGACTGTCTGTTCCGTCGAATCTTCACGATCGGTAAGCGTCCCTCCCGCGCCATCGCCGTTCGTCAGGTTCGACTCCGTTCCGGCTACTCCACCAGAAACCGATCCAGTCTCCTTCTCCATCATCTTCTTTTCGTCAACGGTTTCCGAACGAAGTACCTGGCCCTCTGGGTCGAATGTCTCTTCGGTCGTTTGAATAGATGCCGTATCGACATCGACCGCCACCCGAACCTCCGATTGATTAGGGCCCAAAACCCGATCCAACATCGACTGAACCTTGGTAGTGAAATATACCTCCAAGCCCTTGCGATAACGAATAACTTCATTGGACAAGCCACCGTTCAGGCCCGTGCTCCTCAGCTCTTCGCTCAGCACTACCCCTTGACTATCAACAACAACAACATCGTTAACATCCAGCCCTTGCACCGAATTCGCGACGAGGTGGCGAATCGAATTAACTGCAGACAAGGTCATACTTCCGCTCGTATCCACCATCACCGAAGCAGTCGCCTGATCTCGTCCCTCGCTTGTCACGATGATACGATTTTCAGGCATGACGACCATCACGCGAGCCGACCGTACACCACTGAATTGCATGATCGTACGCTCGAGTTCGCCCTTGATCGCTCTCAAATAGTTGGTGCGCTGAACGAAATCGCTAATTCCAAAACTCCCTTCGTCGAACAGTTCGAACCCAGGGCCCGATCCCGAAGGAACCATTCCTTCCGACGCAAGCTCCCATCGCAAACGATGGACTTTATTGGACTCGACGTAGATCGACTGGCCATTTTTGCCCGTTTCGAAAGCAACGCCTTTTTGTTCGAGCTTTTCAGCAATCTGACCCGCTTCTTCGGCATCCAGATTTCCATAGAGCAGCTGCATATTAGGCTGTCCTGCCCACATCATGAGAGCTACCATCGCTAAAGCAACCAAACCCGCCGCGAGTCCCAGCGAGATTTTTTGATTTACGCCCAACGGCTCCCAGAGGTCTTTGAATTGATTCAATAATCCCATTTATTCAGTCTCCAAAAATCAGTTACACCGGCATTCGCATGAGCTCCTTGTACGACTGCACCAGCTTATTCCGCACTTCGACTAGCATGGTGAAAGCCAACCCCGACTCCTGCATCGCTATCATCGACTGGTGTATATTGTCGGTTTCCCCCAGCAGCAGCTTGTTGGTTTCTGCAGCTGCCGCTTTGCCCTTCTCGTCCACTTCGCGCACGAGATCTCCAATAATATTGCCGAACGACTGCCCTGCATCGCCCGAAGGGATCTGAGAGAGCTCCTTCGGCTGCAAAGTCTCTTTCCCTTTAATATGGGAAAGAACCGACTGGTTAAATGCTTGTTGTGCGGCTAAACTGGAATTCGCTTCGATCATCGTAGTGAGGAGTTCAGGAAAATTCGATTAGACTATTTGCCGATTCTCAGAGCTTGCTGAGCCATCTGCTTTGAAGTGCGTACCACTTGAAGATTCGCCTCGTAACTGCGCGAAGCGGCGATCATATCCACCATTTCATGCGTTAGGTTCACATTCGGCATCTGAACCATGCCCTTCTCGTCGGCATCCGGATGCCCCGGATTGTAAATAATGTTTCCCGCTTTGGAATCGCTCTCGATGGACTTGATTTTTACGCCTGTCGCAGTAACGGGAGATCCATCGCTATTCGTTCCGACCTCCATCAACTGCGACTCGAAACTGACCATCTGCCGAGCGTATGGCTTCCCGTCGGGACCACGAGTCGTGTGGGCGTTCGCTATGTTCTGACCGATTATATCCAGCCGAACTTTTTCCGCGGATAGCGCGGAGGCTGTGCTTTCAAGTCCTGGAAGTAGATTCATAGGATTTCAATAGAGGTTAGTCGCTATTTGATTTGTCCCGTAATCGCGGTTTCAATGCGCTTGAGAGAATTCGAGGCGTAGTTAGCCAGAAACTCGAACTGCATCGCATTCTTGCTGATCTCCAAGAGCTCGCGGTCCATCTGCACGTTATTGCCATCCGGGCGGACCGCAGGTGAATTCAGATCGACTTCAACTGGAGCCTCGAAAGCGGCGATGCCTGCTTTGTCATCTCCAGCTGCCAGCTTTTGCAGCTCTTGAGCGAAGTCCGCCTTGATATCGCTTCGCTTGAACCCTGGCGTCTCCACATTCGCCAGATTGCCCGCCAAGGCCTGATGCCGAGTATGGGAAATATCGAGCAACTTCTTCGCCAAGGCGTAGTTTTCGCGCTCTATAACTTCATCGATCATGCCTTGCGCTAAGCAAACGGCATGCCCACGTTACCCAACAAATTTTTAATTTGCTTATAATCAGTTAGTTAAAAATTTAATTTTCAACCAAAGACGCTGCATTTCCCTCTGGAGGCATTTATTGCCTACCCACAAAAAAGCCCCTCTTGGGGCCACTGATACCTCAAAGCGGGGTCGAGTTAGGACGCGCCGAATAATCCGGAGAAGCGAAGCCCCCCCCGGGGAAGCTAAGGCCACATTCGCATCTACTCCGATTCGGAGGCTTTCCGCTCTATCGCGTAGCGATCCAGAAGCAGGAGAGATTCTGGATTGCCCTCCGCCATCTTCAGTTTGTCTATCATATCGGAAACATTCTTTTCCTCTTCGACTTGTTCATCCACGAACCACTTCAAGAAGGACACCGTAGCGAAGTCGGATTGATCTTGGGCCACCTTGTACAAACTGTAGATATGCTCCGTCACAGATCGTTCCTGAGCCAGACTGGTTTCGAATACCTCACGAACCGAACTGAAGTCCCAACGAGGAGCCTCGACCGAAGGCAAGCGAGCGACACCACCGCGATCCACAAGGTAATGATAGAACTTCATGGCATGCTGGCGTTCTTCATCGCTTTGCAAGTACATCCATTGAGCAAAGCCATCCAATGCCATACGCTCGAAGTAGGCCGCCATCGACAAATAGGAGTGCGATGCGGAAAACTCGACGCCGATCTGCTCGTTTAAAGCTTCTTCCAATTCTGTACTGATATCCATATGCGAGCGATCCTAATCCAGCAGGATCAATGGTCCAGCGCGAAAGCGGTTCCATCTTCCCTTTGCCCCATCGTCTTCTCGACCGAGCGCTCAGCGCTCCAAGCGTAGGGACATTGCTTAGCGAATGGAGGCGCGCTCGGCATGGAAATGAACTGTCGATCCGGTCCCGCCGCATTTAAGCGAAGCGTTGAGGACAAGTCACGGCCCCGAACTCCCTCCCCCGCTGACTCCCAAGACCCATTGAAGGCGAGTCCCGCCAAGGTAGGTCCAAGATCGATCAGCGAAATCAGCGCGGGGTCGCGACGCGCTTTCGCAAAACCGCTGGGCCAAGAAATCAAGAGAGGCACGCGAACCGATTCTTCATGAGGCCATCCCTTGCGAAAATGGCCATGCGCTCCGTGCATATCGCCATGAACCGACGAAAATGCGAATATCGTGTTTTCCCATTCGCCTCGATCCTTCAAGCGCCGAATCAATCTCCCGATAGATCGGTCGGTCGCTTCAATGTGAGAATAGTATCCAGCCAGCTCGCGTCTCGCCGTATCGCGAACGTCAGCATCCTGCGGAACCGATTCGTCCAGCAATATCGACTCGGGAGAACGCGGCGTGGCTCCGGGAGCGGCATCGCCATAGGGAGGGTGAGGCGCATCTAAGCTAATCACAGCGAACACGGGATTTTCACTCGATCGCGTATCCAAATACTCAATCGAACGATCCACAATGACATCGGACTGATAGCCTTCCATCTTGCGAGGCGACCCCAAAGAGGAACCATGATAGAACCCGTCGTTCAATAGAAAACCGGATTCGAAGCCTTCCCAGAAACCGAAGCCGCCTCTTCTATCCTTGGGCACTTCGATCTTCGCGTGCGACTCGCCAACTACTGGCATGTTGGGATCCCTATGATAAAGCTGCCACTTCCCGAAAAAAGCCGTGTCGTATCCCGCTTCGCCAAAGCGATGCGCCCAGGTCTCGGCATCGCAAGGCAATGCATCGTAGTAATCCGCTATACCATTATGCGGACAAGCGACTCCCGTAAGGAATGACGCTCGGGCGAATACTCCGAATGGATGAGGCGTCACCGCTTGGAAACAGTCGATCGAGGCTTCCGCTAAATCATCCAAATTCGGCGTAAGGGCATTGCCGTCTCCCGCATACCCTGTGGCCTGCCCTCTCCATTGGGTCGTCAAGACCACCACCACATTAGGATTGCCGGATTTCGCGTCCATTGGAAAACAAGCCCAGCGCTCGGCTATTGATATCGCAAGAGAATTGGATCAGCTTGCGTTCATGTCCGATCCAAACGTACGTCCCGCGCGACCAAGCGACGTCAATAGCATCCTCGAACTCATTCGCGGAATCGCCGAATACGAAAAGCTTACCCACCAGCTCGAGATTGACGAGTCTCGTTTGCATCAGAGCCTTTTTGGAGACAATCCCGTGCCTCGGGCCCTGGTTGCCGAATCGAAAGGTTCCGTAGTGGGCTACGCCATCTATTTCTACAACTACTCCACATTCATCGGCAAGCCCGGCATCTATCTAGAAGATTTGTATGTAGATCCTGATTACAGAGGGAAAGGCCATGGAAACGCTTTGTTCAAGACAGTAGCGAAAATCGCTTATGACGAAGATTGCGGGCGTATGGAATGGATGGCCTTAGACTGGAACGAGCCCGCTCTCGAATTCTATCGCGAGCGAGGCGCCCAGCTATTGGACGAATGGCGACTGCTCCGGTTCACACGCCCCGAACTGGAAGCGATTGCTGCCCAATAGCGCTTCTCTCTCGGCAAATTGAACCCATGCCACGAAGTCTTGGCATCGCTTGGCTAACGACACTCTCGCTGGACGCTCCCCTGGTCTGCATCGCCTGGCAAGGCGCCATATCCATCGAGTACGGTCTAAGCATCGAATGGCACCATAGATTTCTCGTGTTCGCGGCGGTCTGGCTTGGCTATTCGGCGGATCGCTGGCTCGACGCCTGGCGTCACAAAGCCAACGTGTCACGACGTCATCGTTTCTATCGCGATCGCCGATGGCTCTTATCATCCACCTGGCTAATAGTACTGGCTACATCCCTGACCATTGCACTGCTTTCTCTCGCAAACGTCGAACTCCAACGGGGCTTTCTTCTCGCTCTCCTTTCGATCGCTTTCACCTCCATAATTCAATTCGCAAGATTTCGAGCCTACCAATCACTTTTCAAATCGATACTCACGGCAATCCTAGTGACAGCGAGCATCCTGCTCTTTGCATCGCCAACGAAAGAGAACGATCGACTAGCCGCCTGCCTACTCCTCGGCAGTCTTTTCATTTCCAATTGCTGCCTCATTCATTTCTGGGATCGGACGATCGACGCTCTGCAAGAACCCAATCTTGATCGCGACCGAAGACTGAAATCACTGGGGCTAGCAGTTTCTCTATGCTGCATTTCCATCGTTTGCTTTCGCCACTCGCCCCTAGCCTTGCCTACTCTCGTATGCTTGGCTCTGCTTTCACTGCTCCATATCTTCAAGCGTCGCTTGACCGGCGATGATCGACGTACGCTTGCGGACGTATGTCTCATACTGCCCCTTGCTCCAGCGATTTGGCTATGAAGCCTAACTTCGATAGAATCGCCAACGCCTACTCGCTGCTAGAGCGCCTGACTTTCGGCTCCACTCTCCAGAAAACGCGCGAGCATGGCCTGCTCGCAATCGAACCAAACCGACCGACCAGGGCTCTGATCTTAGGCGATGGAGATGGAAGGTTCGCGGCGACCGCTCTATCCCGCTATCCTTTGCTAACCATTGAATCGATCGACTCAAGCGAAAGCATGCTGAAAGCGGCGAACAAGCGTATCCAAAGACTAGGGCCAAACTGCTCCAAGCGATATCAATCTCGCCTTCAGAACGCGCTTGAATACCCATACGGAGAAAACGAATACGAACTTATCGTCGCTCAATTCTTTTTGGACTGCTTTTCAAGCGAAGAGGCCAACCAATTGATCTCCGAATTGCATAGCGTCTTGAAACCGAATGGGCGATTCGTGTATGCCGACTTCGCAATTGCTGAGAAAGCGCCTTGGAAGGCATTTTCCTACTGCGCCGTGTGGACGCTTTATCGACTTTTCGGCTTGATGACGTCCCTACCGACCAAGCGACTTCCACGAATCCAGTGGCCGGATACGCTCAATGTCGAGTTTCGTCGAACTGCTCTAAAAGGAATGCTTACGAGCGAAATTCGCGTAATGGAGCCTCGCCCCTAAAGGGCGAAGCCAATGTAGCTATTGCAACTCTTCCGGCAAGGACCCGTAGCGATTGCGCAAGGAAGAAATGACCGCCTTGAATTCGTCATTCTCGAAGCGCTGCCCCAAGGGCAATTGCTCGTCGCCAAGCAGGTTATTAACCAAGACGCAGTAACGGCTATCGACCATCAATCCGAGAAATTCTCCTGTCTTGGAAAATACGAGATCGCCTTGCGTCGGCGAAAAATCGCCGAAAATCCGGCTGAATACCTTGTTTTGCATGCGAACATAGCCCGGCGTATTCACCGTCAACTTGAACTCGACCTCGCCATAGTACTTGCCCTTCTCATCGACCAGAATCGCGTCCGACCACTTGAAGGGCTCCAGCGCGGCATAGAAGACTTCGCTTCCAAGAGACTCAGCTTCCTCCTTCGAAATAGGCGTCGCTGCAATTCGCGGATCCAAGGCGAGAAATTCAAGCGTCTCCGGAACCATTCTCTGGTCGCCACGGACAAGCTCAGCGTCGACCTGCCGATACCCGAGAGAACTTTTGCTTAATCCCAGAGGCGTGGAATTCAAATGCGTGAGCGCGTATATCGCAGCGCCATCCGAAACGAGGATCGTCACTGCGCTTTCGTCATCTTCCAAAGTCTGCCCTCGATAGTAGCGATTCGAGGTGAAGGTGGTGACAATGCGATTGAGGCTGAATTTGGCGAAGAGCTCGTTCGCATTGATGGGCTGGCTCGACCGAAACTCCTCGGTCAGGTCCTGCGATCGCTCCGCGAGCTGGGTAATACCCTCGGCCATTTGCGAAGTTCGAACCTGAAGCTGCTGGCGTTCCTCTCGCTCCTCGACGACCTGAACCTTCAAAGAAGCCACATTCTCTTCGAGCATGCGTTTCTGCTCTTCCGCGACTTTCACCTGCACATTCAAATCCTGAGCCCTGGCTTCAGCGGCCTGCTTGGCGAGCTGCTCCTTCTCCAACGCGACTTCCTTGTCCTTCAACTGCTCCAACTTGCTGTTCAGCTCCGCTTGCAGCAAACGAGCCTGGGCCTCCGTCTGACGCGCCTTTTCCTCCAAAGAATCGTAGCGCGTTTCCAATTGGACGATCGATTCGCTAGCCCGTTTAGCATCCGCTTCCAAAGCCTTTTTCTCATCGGCCAGCATGCTTTCACGCTCTTGAGATGCGCTGAGATCGTCTTGCAAGTTATCAATAGACGCCTCCCGCTCTTCGAGCGTCTTATTCGCGCTCGCAAGTTCGTCACGCGCTTTCTCCGACTCTTGCTGGAATCGCTCTTGAGCCACCCTCTCTTCGTCTAGAGAGGCTTTAAGCGTATCCAACAAGTCCTGCTCCATCATCGCCATCGCCGAGATGCTCTGTTCGCCTTCCTCGACGGCTGGAACGTTCTCCGTTTCCTCGTCCTTCTCCCAATTGACGAGAGAAAGCAAGGTCAGCAACAGGAAGTCGCAAAGGATCAATAGCAGCGTTTTGTTCATTCGCTTAAGCCAGCCCTCCCCCTTTGCCAGCGAGGACGGCCAATTGCTCCTGGCTATCTAGAATCAGCTTATTCTTGTAAGGACGTACCAGTCGGATCTTGACGATCGCAACGCAAAGGATGCCAAAGAGGTTGGAGCTGTAGGCCGCTAGAAGATTCGCTTCGATCAATCCCAGCACCTGCATGACAAGCGAAATACATGTGCCCGCTATCCCCACATAGAGGCCTGAGTCGAAGAGATTCTCCTCGTTCTCCATCAGCTTCAGCTTAACAAGAGAGTCCAGCTTCTCTCTGTCGATTTGCCTGATTTTCAGTAAGCAAATCATAAACACGAGCGCTTGCAACGCGAAGAAGAAGGAGACGGAAAGCAAAGTTGCAGGTTCCATAGAAGTAGTAGGTTCGGTTTCGACAATTACGGTTTCGCCATCCACTTGAGCAAGGATGGGCATTACGAATCTGAATGAGTAGCCTTTAGCTTCGCCGCTGCCCGCGAGGTAGGGTTCGCTAAGAACGACAAGAACAATTACGGAAGCAAGCGATACGAACATTCGCTGGGCTCCCGCCAAAAGAAATGGATTCCGTTCCCGATAGCGACTGTTGAATCCACTCAATCCGAGAACGCAAAGGAAAGCGCCGACGAAGAAGGCAATGTATTTCATCGTCAACGACAGCTTAGGACTTTGCAGGCTGAAGCCAATCAAAGACGAGTAGAACGATGACGCTTCCAAGGAACCTTTAGCTCGCTCCAAGGGCAGTTTCTCGCGAACGAGCATGCGAATCGCGTTTTCCCCATAACCAGCGGCAACTTGCAAAGCGGCGATCCCATCGTCTCCAAATAGCCCTAAGTAATCGACTAAGGAGCTAGGCTGATCGACGAGCATAGCGGACGCGTAGACGAGAGGCTTGGCATCTGGACGACGGTGAAAGGCGTATCGCAATCGTCTAGCAGTATCCAAACTTTGAAAACGGGAGAGCAGAGTTTCGTACTGCCCCCAATTCAATTGCCGAGCCAAGGAGAGCGCATCCAAATAGAAATCCTCGATGCCTGCAACGTCCCCAGAAGCAAGAGCCTCCGAAACGCGCCCCCTCAACTCGCGCCGAAAAGACTCATGCAAACGATCGCCCTGGGCTAGCAGTCCCAGGGTCAGCAAAGTCGCTTCAAGCGGACGTCCGGAAACGCTTTGCGTCGGGAACAGGCGCTTATAAGTCCCTAACTCACCCGTTTCGAGCAGATCCTTCACCAGCGGATCTCGCGAATTGTCCAACAAGCCGCGCAACTCGCCCCGTCCCGGCTGAGCCAGAGCCACGCCAAGCGCCCCGGGCTGGTTCGAGTATTGCTCCAAAGGAATGTCGCTCAAAGCCGCTTCCAGAAAAGGATCCCAAGCTCCCCATCGAGCAATGACCGGGAAGCGTTCTTCCCAGGACTCTATTCGCCGATCCAGGGTTTCGTCGCGAATCAAGCCTGCCATTTCACTGGCGTCCAGAAGCAGGCGAGCCACCCCTACTCGTTCGTCGGCAATAGAATCGGCGGCCAAACTGGCGAGAGAGTCGGAACGCGAACCAGCTTCCTTCAAAATGGTCTCTGGAATCGATTTGAACCTCGACGGGATGATCCAGCCAAACGCGATCAATCCAACGCCCAATAGGACGAGCGTCGTTGAAATCGCTGAACGAGCGTGTTTGCTGGAGGATTCGAATGCCATGTAAGGTAATTGATTTCCTTGGCGGAAAGAAATTGATCTAACCTGCGCCCGAGTTTTGGCTAGGTCAAATCGAAGACCTATGACCTTGGAAATTGTTCACTATGGAGAAGAGGTTCTCCACCAGAAAGGCGAACCGATTACGCAATTCGACGCCTCGCTCAAGGGCCTTTTCGACGACATGGTCGAAACCTGCATCGAGGCGGACGGCATCGGCTTGGCGGCTCAGCAAATTGGAAAAGCCATCCAGTTCTGCGTAGTCGACTTGCGTGGGATCGAGGTCGACTTCGACTATACTCTCGACGGAGCCAAACCTCCCATCGATCTCTTCAATCCAATGGGATTGTGCAATCCCACAATCGACTACATCGACTCCCCCAAGACAACCTACGAGGAAGGATGCCTCTCGTTTCCAGAGATTCGAGGCGACGTGGAACGCCCCGATTGGATCAGATGCGAATTCCAGGATATTGAAGGCGTACCTCACACGATCGAGTGCAATGGACTTCTCGGGCGCTGCATTCAACACGAGGTCGATCATTTGAATGGGGTCCTTTTCACCGAACGAATGCGGAAGAAGGTCTTCAAGAAGATACAATTGGCGACGAATCAGCTTCGAGCCAATACGCTGTCCCGCCTAGCGAATCGAGACTAAAGCAGATCCGCCGCAAGTTCCGCGAGCAGCGAGCGTTCCCCCTTAGTCAGCTGCACATGAGCTGAGATCGCTTGTCCACGCATCCGATTGGCGCAGTAGACCAATCCATTGCTCCTAGAGTCGACATACGGATTGTCGATTTGAGCAGGATCCCCGATCAGTACGATCTTCGAGCCTTCCGAAATGCGCGTGATGACGGTCTTAACTTCGTGCGGCGTTAACTGCTGGGCTTCGTCGAGAATAAAGAAACGACGGGCGATCGAGCGCCCTCTGATGAAGCAAAGGGCCTCGATCTCGACCAATCCACTGTCGAGCAGTTTCTGATATGGCTTAACCATCGGTTCGGCCTGCTCGATCGAGTCCTTGCTTTTCCTCCGCTGGCGCTTGTTTTCGAACTGCGGATCCTTGGGTGGCTTCGAGGGGATCAAAACGTCCAGGGCGTCGTAATACGGCTGAAGCCAGGGGTTCATCTTCTCTTCCAAGTTGCCTGGAAGGAAACCGATTTCCTTGCCCACGCCGATCACCGGTCGCGATATCGATACGCCATCGTACAGGCTATCCGATCGAATCGTCTGGGCGATAGCCGCTACCGTGGAGAGAAGGGTTTTACCGGTTCCCGCTTTCCCGTAGCAGGTGATCAGAGAAATCGAGTCATCCAGAAGAGCATCCAGAAAAAAGCGCTGTTCCAAATTACGGGGTCTGATTGGGATGCCACCAGGCGCCTTGAGGCTGTCCGGCAGGGACAGTTTCCGCAAAATGCCTTCGCTGAACACGCGGGCCGGCATGGTCTTGCCCTCTTCCGTCTCTAGCAGGAGGTATTCATTCAGCTCTAAACTATCCGCCAGCGAACCCTCCAATTCGAATTCGCCTTCGGATGCGAAGCGTTGCAGATCGTATTTGGTGACCGAAATGCGTCGATAGCTTTGACGCTCGGGCTCTTCCGGAGCCTTGTCGTTCAAATAGTCTTCCGCCTCCAATCCCACCGCTCGCGCCTTGAGCTGCATGTTCACGTCCTTGGTTACTAGAATCGCAGGGGGCGGAAAATTCTCTTGGGCGAAAAGCGCAGCTGCGATGATTCGATTGTCTTTCTTTTCGAAATTAAGGATAGAGCCTAGCGATTGAATACGCTTAGGGGCTGAAACCGTACCTTGTAAGTACTTATTAATGACAACCGAAAGCGTGCCTCCCGTATCCAAGGCGACCCCCTCTAGCATCGACCGGGAATCGGGCAAAAGCTCGCGTAGCAATCGATGCACTCGCCTCGCGTTGCGCCCTCGCTCGCTGGACTGCTCCATTTTAATGGCATCCAGCTCCTCCAGAGCTTCAATGGGGATTACCAGGTTATTGTCGTCGAACTTGAACAAACAATGAGGATCGTGAAGCAAAACATTCGTATCGAGAACGTACGTTTTCGCTTTGTTCGCCTCGTTCAGCTTGGGTTTGCGCTCCTCAGCGCGGGGAGATAAATCCATGTAGGGACTAAAGTACTACAAGGCTGCAAAAAGTCTACCTGAAACTGCAACGATTGCGTCAATTTCCGAGCGAGCCAAGCAATCGGGTTTTAGCGATGCCCATAAAAAGAAGTGGCGGACTGTCTACCCCTAAACAGTCCGCCTTGGTTTTCTTCTTTACCCCAAAATCCCGCTAAGCGGGACTTGATTGTTAATAATTATTACGGCCTCTTGGTTTCCAAATCAAGAAAAAGTTTAGATTTTTTTATGGATAAGTTTTTTACAAGTAGATTTGCTAATAGGTTAATTGGCGCGTCTAATCAGACAATTTGACCAAGGGTTTGTCTCCTGCGATTCCTCGCCCATTGTAAAAATCTCTTATCTCCCTGATTTTCTGTAATTTACATCTCCAACCGGGGGCGAAACGATTATCCTTCGAAGCCAAACTGATCGATAAACTCTTCAACCGCGGCTGGGAACGAGAGTGGCGAAACTCCCATTTCGAGGTACTCGGCGGAACAATTCAAATATCCCAATTGCGTCGTCAATTCCGCCTTCCGCCCCTCTTTTATCAAATACTGAAGCAGAATCTCCAAAGCGGAGATCCATTCGTCCAATGAAAATCGGCTCGAATCAGAGCGAGCTGCGATGAGCTCTCTTACCGACACCTCTGACCCTTCCTCTTCTAGCGTAGCGGATTCGCAGAGCTTCGACAAGCTGGTGGCATTCTGGAATCGATCGCCGTAAAATCGAATCTCACTTACGGACCATCCCGCGCTAATCGAATACTCCACGGCCTGCTTCCACGCTGATTGAGCTGAGACGATTCCTCCCGCTCGGACAACAACCCAAAGTTCCAATTCCGAATCCATTGACACCTAGCCACTAGGGGAAGCCGGGATCGGGTCAATCGCCTAAACGGCTAAGGCCAATTGCGCGAGCGATTAACGCTGCCGCTTTTCTATAAACTTCGAATCAATCGAAGCGAGATGTCATCGCCATCCCCTTCCATACGCGTTCCATCCGTTCGGAGCGAAATACGCGAAACCGTACCTGGCTGAAAGAACAGCGGCGCTTGCGAACGCGGCTGATCGGCAAATGCGATAGTGGTCAAGTTCAACAGACCTTGAACTTCGCCTTCTCCTTTATCGACGTAATCGAGAATGCCTGTAAAGTGCTTTGACTGGCTGCGATCGCCCCCCAACTGCATAACGCCTTTAATCAGACTCTCTCCATGGCGAGTCTCCGTTATGAGGAGCGAAATTTCCTGGGCATCGACCGCATCTTCGCCTGCTATGGCCATTCCCCTGTAATACACGCCTTCCGACAATGAGGCTGCCAAGCGGCCTCGCCAGGCATCCAATTCCTTCTGGCGCTGTTGGGTTTCCAAAGCATAGCGCTCTCGAAGACGTTCGACTTGATCCAAGTAGGCTATCCCTTCGCTTTGATAGGAGCGTAGATGATATTTGAAATCCAATGACGCGATATCCTTAACTCCCTCACTATGAGGCTTCAGAGCATCTCCACGCCCCCAAATCGAATCCGAATCGTCGCCGACCACACTCAAATCGAACAGCTCCCATTCCTCCGTATCTTCTTCCGAAGATCGCTTCAGTCGAAAGCGGGTCACCAATGGAAACGCTTCTCCCTTGCGAGCGCTGCGATTCACGAGTCTTTCCCATGGTTGGGCGGGCGCGATCAATTCGCTTTCCGGATAGCGTTTAGCGACAAAAGCCTGGGCTTGATCAATTTGCTCCCGATCGAAGTCCAATTGGCTATAAACCACTTCGTCTCCTACGACCTTGTAGAGGTCCCGAGTGAGAATCGCCCTCGTCGTAACTTCTACGATAGCCTCGCGATCGGAAATCCATTGAAGTTCGGAGTCGAGTTCCTGCGCTTCAAAATGTCTCGCTTCGCCTAGTTCGTCGAATACGAGCTCGGCAACCGACACGATTCGCTGGCTCAAAATCGAAGACTCTAGGCTGCCATTGAGAAAGTAATCATAAATCTCTTGCTTCAGAGCGAAGAGCGAAATTCCAATCCCAGCAACCGCCAACCCAGCGGCCAACGCGGTGGATCGGATAAGCTTCTCCCAAGGTCCCAACCCGCTATTGCGTCGGGAATCATTTCCCTCCTCTGAATTTCCAAATTGAACGAGATTCTCTGTCTCGTTCGCATCATCAAGTCCGACGTTGAAACCTTCTAGGGATGCATCCCCGGTCAACAGATCTTCGTCGTCCATAAGGAGCGACATGTCTTCTTCCTCATCCCCAGAGTCAGCTGATTCAGTCGATTCAGAGCCTTCCGCCTTAACCGCCGGAGTGGCCGCCGCAGCGTCCTCTTCTAACTCTGGTTCCTCCTCTGGCTCCGGCTCTTCTTCAACATAAATCTCATCGTCATCCAACGCGACGGGAGCTGGAGGAGGGGGAGGCAGATTTCCAGCGCGGTCCGCGATATTCGAGCCGACATTCTCTTTCTTTTCGGGTAAGTCCGGGGCCTCGCCAGGATTCTCGTCGGCTGATTGAATCAATGCCTGAGGATCCGGCATAGCCATGACCTCAATATCCTCTTCTTCAGCATCGCTCTCGTCCGAGGCTGCTTCTTGAATCAAGGACTGAGGATCCGGCATGGTCATCGCATCGTCCGCATCCGCAGGACTCTCTTCTTCTCCATCCTCCGAGAGCGGAGCATCATTGAGCACGCTCGCTGCATGCTTCAGAACGTCGTCGGGACTGGATAGACCGGATTCGCCATCAGAATCGCCTGCTTCTTCACCTCCTGCGCTTTCGACTTCTGCGTCTTTGCTTTCCCAGCCGTCAGCCGGTTCTTCCGAACCCAACGCTTCACTGATCAAAGCCTGGGGATCGGGCATGGCGGCGATCCCAGCATTCTCCGAATCGGTCTCAACCGAGTCTTCGCTGTCCAATGCAGCAGCGGCTTGAGCCAAAACATCATCAGGCGAAGGCAATTTGGACTCTAGCGATTCCTCTTTCTCTGAAGATGACGGCTCGGGCTTTTCATCTTCGCGACCATCGTTGTCCTCGGCGGCCGCTTTCATGAGAGACTGAGGATCGGGCATGGCGCCAATTCCTTCCATCGGCTCAGCCTCCGATTCCTCGCTAGCGGCCTCTTCCGGTTCAGGAATAGGAGTCTCGGAACCATTTAGAACCTTGCCCGCCTGAACCAGCAACTCCTCGGGAGTCGGCAAAGGATCCCCAGCGTTTGTAGAGTCATCGTCCTCGTCGGCAAAGGCTTCGGCGATCTCTTCTTCGATCGCATCGGCATCTTCCGCCGCTTCCGGCTCCTCCGCTTCGGGCTCCTCTACCTGGGATTCTTGCTCTCCCAGCAATTCGTCTATAATCGGCCCCGAGTCATCATCGTCTATAGTTTCATACTCATCAGACTCCTCATCGATTCCGATCGAGTCCAGCATATCGGAAACGCCTTCATTGAAGGTTTCTGCCTCCTTCATCTCAATGCCTTCAGCATTCTGAGCATCCGATGGATCCAGCCCAGAACCCTCCTCTTCTCTGTCATTTTCGACAGGAACAAGCGGGTCGATATCCAAAGACTCAGGATCTTCGGCTTCGTTACTCTGGGAATCGCTTTCGGCCATATAAGGATTTGCAATCCCGTCCAAGGTCGATTGAACGAGATTTCTCATTATCATTATCGGATTCAATCCACTTGGCCTTAGAGGATCTTCGCTATCGCGCTATTGAGCTAGGCCGGGGAACGAATAACCCGTAGCAACTGCCACCATCTCAACGATGACCGACTCGACTATTCCAGAATTAGAGACGAAAATCGCCTTTCTCGAACGTCACGTAGAAGAACAAGATCGCATCATTCTCAGCCTGCGACAAAAGCTAGACTCCCTAGAGGAAGGATTCGAACAACTCAAATCAGGCCTGCAAGATTCAAGGGATAGCGACGATTCCACTCCAGACGAACGCCCTCCTCACTACTAGCTTCACTGCTAATTGGCAGCGCAGTAGAATTCTAAAATCTCAAAACCCAACCGGTCCGATCTTCCGCGAGCGACGGTTTCGTATCGGCCTGCGCCCAGCGAAAGGGCCAATGCAGCGTCCGCGCTGTCCTCTGACAAGGGAAACGCCCCTAACTCTGCAGCTCTCGATTCCACTGAAGTGGCGCCCCCCCATTCAAACCAATCATCGCATTTCCACAGCTTGCTTTCGTCTCGGTAAATCGCGAAAGAAGGGTCCCGCGTTCCATCCGGCATCTCGAAATAATCCAATCCGGGACCGACATTGCGTACAAGACTGCTGACGACCCCTTCCCCTGAAAGCTCGAAACCCAGGCGGTGATCGCTGGACTGGCCGTCGCAATAATAGAACACCGATCCATTAACGGCTCTGAGAGAGTCCGAAGGCTCGATCTCAACCGCTATTTCGATCTCGGCCTCGAAGGCTTCCAATCCACCGAGCTGAGCCAAATAAGTGCCTTCGCCAAGATTCATGGGCAGCCGAACGGAGTAAATCGTCTCGAATTCGCCACGGCTCTGAGTCTTAACGCGAATCATCCGAGACGACTCTAGCAAGAACTGCCATTCCCCATCTTCATCCAGCCGAAACACTTCCAATTTCATCGCTGATTCGGCATCGCTCCATCCCTCATCGCGAATATCGCCTCGTACCACCGCTTCAAACGAAACGTCCGTCGATCCCGAGCCCGCGAGAATAAGATGCAAGCTGTCTGAAAAGGAGCCGGCGGCTTTCACGCTATAGCTCCAAAGCGAAGCGAGAGCAATCGACCCAGAGTCAATCGATTCCGCTGGAGCCTCCGTCATTCGTCCTCTCTGACCATCCGCCAAGCGATAGGCATCGAGAGAGTCAGTAGCAATTCCTTCGAAAATATCGCCCCGATTCGTCTGAAACCGAATCGTAGTCCCACTTTCAACCTTAGCCTCGCCTCCGTAAACGTAACCGCCGTCTCCCAAGTACAACGCGTAGGCGCGACCGTCTTCACCAATGACGGCCATGACTTCGCCCTCGGTTTCGCCCTCCAATCTATATCGCGAAAGCTTCGCATGGCTTTTCTCGAACGCCTCGAAAGCGAGGTCGATCTCCTCTAGGTCGCTTTCCAGCAACGGCCCGTCATTAGACGCTAAGGTCCTCCCTGTACCTCGGGTGGGAAAAGACTCGGGAGATTGTTCCGACCTCGAAAAGCCTTTCAGAACGAATTTCTCCTCCGAATTCCAATCAACCTCGAAGGCATAAGCAGCTATTTCCGATTCCTCATCGAATCCGATGAAGACTCCATTCGATTCGGTCTTTAGGAGCACTCCTTCTATCCGGGCGGAACGCTCGCCGAAGGATCCCCAGTATGCCTCGCCAACCACCTCACCTGTCGCGAAAGCTCCGACGCCCAACAGAGCAATAGCCGTCCAAAACGCGGCCAAAGATCCAATCCCTTTACAAATTTTAAACATTTGTAAATTTCCTTTAAATAAATGGCTCCCGAAGAAGCAAGCGTAGATATTGCCCGAACTCGCCTAATTCCTTATGGCGATTTCCCTGTTGGGGTATGGGAATTGGCAAAATGGTATTTTCCTGTAGACCCCAGTTAAACAGCGCATTACGCAGGGAACTTTGAAACCAGGTTTGCTCGCCCTGAGCGGCCCCTCAGTCTTCGATGACGGAAGAATCAGATGAACGCATAGCCGAGCTCGAGCAGGAGTTGGCGCGAGCTTGTTCCGAAAGGGACGACGAACGCAATCGCAACGAACGATTGAAAGCCTCGCTGTCTTGGCGACTGACCCTGCCGCTCAGAGCCCTCCGGCGGGTCTTAATCGATCCGTTCACGAGAGAACGAATCGCAGTCGATGAGGTAGAGTCCAGCGCTACAGAGAATATAGAAGCGGAAGTCGAATCCATCGAAGAGGTCGAAAACGACTCCGCTCAGAACGAGGAATCGATCGCTCCTCCCCCTGCGTATCGCGACTACTCCGACTTCTGCCGCAGGATGCAGCCACTAGTCGACGAATACTGCAGCTCATTCGCGCAAAGGATAGATCGATTGGAGTCCCCGCCCTTGATATCGATCATTCTACCGGTCTTCAATGCGGAGCCCAAATGGCTTCGAGGCGCCATTGAATCCGTCAAGAGCCAGGTGTACCCCAATTGGGAATTGTGCATCGCTGACGACGCCTCGACTCGATCGGGCGTCCAGTCGCTGCTACGCGAATACGAGGACTCGAACCCCAAGATCAAGGTCACCTATCGCGATAGGAACGGCCATATCAGCGCAGCAAGCAACTCAGCCCTCGGATTAGCTACTGGCGACTTTATCGCCCTCCTCGATCATGACGACGTTTTACCGCCTCACGCCCTAGCTCGAATCGTAGATCGGATCCAAAAGTATCCAGATGCAGCCATTATCTACTCGGACGAGGATAAAATCGACGAATCAGGGACTCGCTCTCAACCTCACTTCAAATCCGACTGGAATCCCGACCTTCTTTTGGGACAAAACTGTATTAGTCATCTCGGCGTGTATCGAAAATCCTATGTCGACAAAGTCGGAGGATTTCGCGAGGGATACGAAGGCGCCCAAGATTGGGATCTCGTTTTGCGAGTATCGGAATTGTGCGAACCGTCTCAAATCCAGCATATTCCCGAAGTTCTATATCATTGGCGCAGCATCGAAGGCTCAACCGCTAAGGATATTGACGAGAAGGACTACGCCCACGAAGCCGCCGGCAAAACGCTTGAAGACCGCTTTCAGCGACTGAATATCGATGCTTCTCTAGAAGCTGTTGACCGATTCTACTGGCGCCCCATCTACAAGCTCCCAGAACCCGCCCCTGAGATAGCGATCGTCATCCCGACCCGAGATCGTCTCGATCTCCTCGAGGAATGCGTTCAATCGACGCGCGAAAACACCGACTATCCAAACTATCGAATCGTTATCGCCAACAACGATTCGAAGGAACCTGCCACAATCGACTACCTTGAGAGGGTCAAGCAGCAGGGTATCGACGTCATCGATACGCCTGGATCATTTAATTTCTCGCGTATCAACAACGCCGCCATCCGTTGTCGCTCCGAGTCAATGATCTGCCTATTGAACAACGATACGACGATTATCGATCCCGGTTGGCTCCGCGAAATGGCGATGCACGCTTGTCGCGAAGAAATAGGGGTTGTGGGGGCGAGATTGCTCTTCCCTCACGACCATGTTCAACATGCAGGCGTCGTTCTGGGAATCGGAGGCATTGGAAGCGAAGCGTTCAAATACATTCACAAGACCGACGACGGCTATATTCACCGAGCCTTCCTCATTGGCAACTACAGCGCCGTAACCGGCGCCTGTATGCTCTTTCGGCGCTCGATTTGGGAAACCCTGGGAGGACTCGACGAGAAGAATACTCCTAACGCATTCAGCGACATCGATTTTTGTCTGAGAGCGGAATCGCTCGGATTTCGAACGCTATACACTCCCTTCGCTCAGCTTTATCACCACCAATCCGCTTCTCGGGGAGCCGATGATTCGGACGAGTTTCGCGCCGCGACCGAACACATGCGAGAGCAGTGGGGCGAGCGGATCGACAATGATCCGTACTACAATCCGAACCTAACTCTGGAGCGAGAGGACTTCACGCTGGCATTTCCTCCTAGAGGATACTCTTCCGAATGAAAGTCTCGTTCGTAATTCCCGTATACAACGGAGTCGAGCTCACGTCACGATGCGTCGAGACGCTGCAGGGCTCAATCAGCGACGGGACAGAATACGAAATCATCATTGTCGACGACGGCAGCGATCAAGCAAATGCTTCAAAGCTGTCGTCGCTTGCAAACGAACGAATTCAAGTTCTGCGTAGCGAATCGAATCAAGGCTACGCAGCAGCGAACAATCTAGGAGCGAACGCCGCCAAGGGAGAATTGCTCGCTCTCATAAACAACGACCTCGAATTCGACCCCGGTTGGCTAGAGCCAATGCTGCGAGGGATTGAGGTTCGCAACGCAGGCATTGTTGGAAATGTCCAGCTCGCCGCCTCAACTGGAGAGATCGATCACGCTGGATTCCTCTTCGATGGAAAAGGGCAATTGCGACATAAACAGTCGCCCAATCGGAGATTCGGCTCCACCCCTTCCTACTCTCGATTTCATGCAGTGACGGGAGCGTGTATGTTGATTCGCAAGTCGGTTTACGACAATTTGGGCGGATTCGATGAATCGTACGAAAACGGGTGCGAGGACATCGATCTGTGCTTCAAAGCCCAAGTCAAAGGACTCAAGATTCTCGTCGCCAACAAAAGCGTCATTAGGCACCACGTGAGTTCAACGCGCGGTCCAAACAGTCAACGAGACGAACGAAACATGCGTCGCTTTCAGGAAAAATGGCGCGATCGGATCAAATCATTGATGGTAGCCGATTGGCCTTTCGCCTACTTGGAAGACATTCAAGAGAACCGGAACCTCTTCGATTGGAATTGCTTCAAGCAAGCAATCTCTCGAATTTCGAAACTCGATTCCTCGCCTTCGCCTGCGGGTTCCCTCATTGTCGAAGCGAAACTTAAACGAAACGAACGGCATTGGATGTCCATTTTGGATGGACTGACCGACGAAATGATCAAGGAAAGCTATCAAGCAAGTTCTGAACAGTGGCTTCATAGCCAATTCAAGTGCAGCGGCCTGGAAGGAAGCCAAAGTAAAGAAAAGGGGCGATGGATAAAGGAACGAGCCAGAATCGAGCTCAAGTCCGGCGTATTCGTTTCGAGCATACAGGTATCGGGCGCTATCTTACCCGAGGGCGACGAGGTAGAGGCGCGAGGACAGCTTGGCTTGCGGGTAATAGTGAATTCCGCCGAAAGCAAACGCTACTTTCCGCTTGATGACGGCGACTTCCACGTTTCAATCGAAGATTTGCCCGACATCCCCGACGAAGATACGACAATCGAATTGGAACTGGTCGGCGTGGGACGGACGAATGCTTACGCCTACCTCGGTCGCATCACTCGAAAGTGGTTTTTCCTTTCTCGAAAACTAAGGCAATTTTGGAAGTCCCATCGGGAACAGAAGAAGAACCAGCGACTGCTCGTGCAGCAGATTTCATTGAATCACGAGACGCTACTGGACTTCGAGTCCCAAGCAAGTTCGCCGGTGAATTTCGATTTTATCAGGCGATGCCGCAATATTGGCATCAACTTGGTCGGTTGGTTCGACGCTGAACTCGGAATCGGCGAATCGGTCCGCCTTGCCGCGAAAGCTCTGGATACAAGCTCGATCAAAACCAACCTCCTGTCCCTAAAGGTCAACTGCCTCGCTAGTCGCGGAGATAAGACTTACGAGTCGAGGCTCGTAGAAAAGAACACCTATCCTATCAATGTATTCCACATTGATGCTCCGCAAAGCGCCGACATCGACCATCACCACGGGGAGAGCTTTCGTAAACGCCGCCGCAATATCGCTTACTGGGCGTGGGAATTGCCCGAGTTCCCCGATAACTGGATACAGTACTTCAAATATTTCGACGAAATATGGACCCCTTCCAATTTCGTTCGCGATGCCATTGCCATCAAGTCGCCTCACCCGGTTATAACGATTCCTCATTGCATTGAGTTCGACCTGCCAGGAGGGCCCGAACGCTCCAAGTTCAATTTGCCCGACGACCAGTTCCTCTTCCTTTTCGCCTATGACTTGAATAGCTATCAGGAGCGCAAGAATCCCGTCGCTACAATTCGAGCCTTCAAACAGGCTTTCGCGGGTAGCCAGGGACGCGATGTTGGACTCGTGATCAAGACTCACTCAGTCCAAAACAACCTAGGCGCTTTCGAATCGATGAAGGAACAGCTGTCGGGCATAGAAAACGTGCATCTGATCGATACCCGTTTATCCCGTCAAGATGTCTACTCTTTGATGAATTCGGTCGACGCCTACATTTCCCTGCATCGATCGGAGGGTTTCGGTCTTACGGTAGCTGAATCCATGTATCTCGGAAAGCCTGTTATATCCACGGATTGGTCCGCCACCGCCGAATTCCTCAATTCATGGAACGGTTGTCCTGTCAGTTACGATCTCATAGAACTGAAGCAGAACTTTGGACCCTATCCTCAAGGTCAAGTCTGGGCCGACGCCCATATCGATTCCGCAGCCGATTACATGCAGCGACTCGCGAACGATTCCGATTTGGCGGGCAAACTCGGCAGGAACGCCGCCCAAACGATTCGAGAACGATTTTCGCCCGAAGCGATTGGCAAAATCTACGAAAAGCGAATCAAGTCTCTTGCGCTTTGGTAAGGCCTCGTCGATATCGCTTCGACAGTCGTTCAATTGTGGATAAATAGGGTCGCATTAACCTTGCGGAACGCCTTGACGCCGCATTGCTCAATCAAATCGGCCACGTAGCGCCAATCGCCTTCGTAAGTATTGTCGTTCCAACCCGCCGCCAGCGCTGTATCCAATCTAGCCATGACGCATCCGCAGTCGATAAAGGAGTATTCCAAACGCGTCTCGAAATTACGCCAATTGTAGTATTCGTGCACCATGTCGCAATAGGCGACACACGCTTCATCATCAAAGCTCTCGAGCATCTTTTCCGCAAATCCCGGCACGTGGAAATTATCGGAATTAGTGACTACAACGAAATCACCGTCGCTGCCATTCGCCAATTCTCGAAATGCTCTTTGGCGAGGCGTGTGACCCCAGTCGTTTGCTCGCTCTTCTGTCTCGATCATCCTAATTCGAGAATCGCTGTCTATAATGGATCGGGCCACTTCCGATAATCCTTCGGAAGGCCCGTCGTGTACGAAGAGCAACTCCCAATTATCGTAAGTCTGATCTAGAAGCGATACTGCTAGCAACGGAAACGAGTTGTATATGGGAGAAACGAATACGACCTTAAACGCTTTCTCCTGAATTCTCGATCGATAGAAAGGGCGGTCAACCAGCTGGGAGGTACGGCGCAGTATTTCCCAATGCCGCAATCGATTGCGGATATGAATCATCGGCGATCGATCCTTGATACCCGGAGGCAGGAGATTCGTCAACCGGTAGAGAAACTCGCTTATTGTTCTCATTGGGTTGGCAGCCAAAAGGAACGGGAACCAACAGTCAAAGCGCTAACTATCGCCACGCTCGCAGACCGTACTTTATAATCACCCAAACAGCCCGCGCCCCATCGCTCGGCCTTATCTTCTTTCCTTCGTCGAAATCCCGTCTCGCGTAAGAAATCGGCACTTCGACGATTCGGAGTCCTGCCGCCGATGCTTTCGCCGTCAATTCCGGTTCAATGCCAAAACCGCCCTCTTCGAATTCGATCCCCTGCAGGAATCGACGCGGAAACATTTTGTAGCATGTCTCCATGTCCGTAAGACGGTAGCTCGTGCAGAAATTCGACAATAGCGTCAGGAAACCATTCACCATTCGGTGCCAGAAGGGACTTACTTCCGAAAGCCCTCTTCCCAAGAATCGGGAGCCGTACGCAACTTCAGCGCCGCTTTCCTCCAAACCTTCTATCAGCTTGGCGTATTCGCTCGGATCGTACTCGAGGTCCGCATCCTGAAAGATTACATGCGAACCCTCGGCCGCCCGAACCCCTGTTTTCAAGGCAGCGCCTTTGCCCTTATTGATCTCGTGGAATTCGACCGTATCCACACGATCCCCAAGTTCTCCCTTTAGCAGTTCCGTCGTTCCATCGCTCGATGCGTCATCCACGACAATCAATTGCATGTCAGGAACGCCGCAATCTCTCACCGCATCGATAATGCCCTGAAGCGTTGCGACTTCGTTGTAGGCTGGAATAACAACAGAAAGCTTCATCTATAGCCCATATTCGAACCTCATTGGAGGAGATGAATCCTTTTTAACGCAAGCCTCGACATTCACAGACGATTAACATTTCAGCGGACTCTCCCAAACAAAACGACTCAGCCTGCTCTGGCTGAGCCGTTGGAAATGCTTTGTTTCTAAAACGGAATATTAATCTGCCAAGAAAACTTCAATCAGACCGATACCTGTTCCACTATCGACTCCTTCCAATTTGAAAGAGTACAAGCCTGGCACGGCGTCTACCAAGAGAGCTGAATCCTTGCTGCCCAAAGGATAATTCTTAGCTCCAATCGCGGGCGATATCTCAATTATCTCGTCAGAGTTCTGCGCATCCTCCCAATTGTCATTCGTGGCCACAGTGATCTGGGTCGGAGGATTCGTAGAAAAGTCTGTTCTAATCAGCGTGATTGTAGGGTCGGCAAGCACTCCATTCAAATTACCGAAATCAGGCGTCGCTAGAGAAGGGCCAACACCGCGGATCAGAAGCTTGGAATCCACAACGCCATCTACGATAAAACCGCCGATCAGGATATTATCGCCTGTTCCCACGAAGCCGCGGGTCGCCAAGTTGACCAATCGCATCGTAGCATCGTTCGGAGACTCATCGGTCGCATCGAACACCTCAACAAGAGCCAGCCCATCCAAATCTTGCGAATCATTCGCGACCACTGTGAAAACGCCTTCGCTGGTCAAAGTCAGAGCCATACCAGAGTCGAACGATGCGTCATCCGAATTGGCTATGGCAAATGTGCGATCGAATAATGCCTTGATCTCATTCAACTGAGTATCGCCCCAGTTGTCATTGCTGCCAATTTCTACAGACGATATTCCATCGGGGGAGAATATTGTCTGATTCAACACAGAAGTTGGGTCCCCAGCAACCAAAGACGGAATCTGTAACCCGAGCTCTGGTCCCTGCACACGCGCCAACAAATCGATCTCACCCGTTCCCAACGCGGTAAATCCGAGAATCAACGACTGATCCCCAGATCCCAACAATCCACGAGTCGCAATATTCGCAATACGAGCTCGAAGCGTTTCAATCGCTTGCGGTCCACTTACCTCGGATCCAAATCCATTAACTGCGACAACCCGATACTCGTAATCCTTACCTCGCCCAATTGAAGAATCGTCGTATGAGAAAACATCGCCTGCTACGGATCCCAGAACCGTCCAATCCGACTCGCCAGCGAGTCGTCTTTCCACTCTAAACCCTCCACCGGGGACGGATGAACCATTCCACGAAAATGTAGCCGTAGCCGGATTGGGCTCGCCAATCGAAAGTCCCGCGACATCGATAGTTGGCGTTCCCGCGTCACCGCCAGCGCCAAATGAAGCAGCCGCTAGGAAGGGCGGAATGTCGCTGCTATTCACAAGCAAGCTATCGCCCGCAAAGAACTTCAAACTGTGGAGGAGAACGCCATCCTGAGGCATTTCCCAGGCATCTCCAACCACTCCGTCATAATCTCGATAAAAGCCATAGGCTTCGCCGTCAGCTGGATTCTGCCCCTCCGTAAGATTGGGAAACCAGAGAATTGCCAACAGATCTCCTTGCGACCACGCATTGTCGTAAGGGACTGCGCCGGAGCCCACGATGTATTCGCCCCCTTGCGATGCTTCCGATCCGAGATTCCAAGAAGCGACAATGGAATCATCGCTGCCAGCTCCCAAAATCGAACCCGCTTCGGGCAATGCGAATTCGCCATCCGCTCCTGCATTTACCAAGTAAAGCATACCCTCATTAACCAAGGATTCCCCTACTTCGTCTTGCAAGCTTCCTACGTCGATGGAAAAGAAGACTGAGGCGCTCGCGATAGAAGAAAGACCCCAAGCAGCCAATCCCGTTGTAATCCAGTTAGTCCATTTCATTGCGGCAGCTCCCATTGGTTAACCCAGTTAGAATCCTGTGGATTGGAATCCACTTTGCTTTTTCGAATCGCGACTCCCATGCCCGGCGATATCAAATCGCCGCCTCGGTCGATATTCTCGCCCGCATCCTTCTCTCTCCAGGCATTATTGTAATAGTAATACTGAGCCAGAGGATCCAGATGCTTGTTCTTGCCAGGACCGCCCGAGTAGACGATTAGGAGATCCTTAGGCGAGCCTGGATCTGTAGTCGCTTCGAAAACGCCTCCCGTCGCGAGTCCTAGATCATCCAATGCGATATCGAGCGGGCGGTTGAGACCCACGAAATTGTCCGCGGTAAATACGTCGGACTCGCTAAGAGGAATGGCGATTGGAGCATCGATCACCTCGCCGTAAAGCAGGGCTTTCTTCGCATCTTCCAAATTGTTTCTAATCACCATAGCTCTCCATGAGCTCAGAACAGTCGCTCCCGCATCCGAATCGAGGCCACCGTTAAATAAACGCCACGCCCCGTTATAGAAATAATAAATCCCTTCGGGCGTCATGCTTCCCTCTTCGGAGGTTGCCTCAGGAATTACGACTTCGACTTGTCTGAGGCCAGGTTCCGTTTCCTCGTGATTGGCAACGCCATTTGGAAAGGCCGAATCTAAGGTCCAGTGCGGATAAACCGCGATTTCATCGCCATTCTGAAGCCCCGTGGAGCTTCCTCCATCCAGACTAATCTGGGAAGGCGTATTGGAACCTATATCGACGTGAACGCCCTGCTGGGTTCCCGATTCGAAAACGATGTAATGGGTAGGGTTATCGCCCACTGCATCGAATGCGTTCGCAGTAAGCGAATCTGCAGCAACCGCAATGTGGACGGTCCCATCGTCGCTAACGGACTCGATCACTCCTCGGTAGTCCGCCGACTGCTTGAATGGGAACGAAACGATTACATCGCTTTGGGCTGGCAAATCGATCGCAATGGCTCCGACGATTTGCGAAAAAACCTCCTGGGCCTTCGAAACCGCCCCGCCAAAGCCAAGAAGCAAGCCTGCGACGAAAAGCGATTTAAGTCTGGGTAAGCTATTCATGGATTCTAATTTCTAGGGCTGCGCTAATAAGTATATTTCCGGAGGGGCAGTCTCATCAAGAAAAATGTCTGCAAGACTAGGCCGATTCCTAGCGCAACTTCATTTCTGTACCTATTCTACGATCCAATCGAGCGTTAAATTGACTGTAATGAGCGTTATTCTAAAAGAATAGGAGCAAGTCCTAACATTTCGAACGGAAACCCACTCGAATCAGCTAGCAACGGGGAAGCAAGAGCGGTCCCTATTCAGATTGCTTGGACATTCAATCCGCTATCCTCAACGGACCTCGTGGGCCAGCAATAGACTCACCTTCCGCAACACTGTTTGTACTTCTTGCCGCTTCCGCAAGGGCAAGGCTCATTGCGCCCGACTTTCGGCACAGTCCGCTTGACCGCTACCTTGGGGAGAGAAACTTCCTTTCGAGCAGCTTGCGGCTGCCCCCCCAAGCTTGGCTGGGGAGCGTCTCCAGGGCCTTGAGCGACCGCTTGGCGCGCCAGCATCGTCTTAACGTTTTCGATCGCCACCATGTTGGTGGCCGTACGAAACAGCCTAGAACACAACTGCGATCGAATCATTCCAATGAGTTCCTGGAAGTAGGCGTAAGCTTCGTTCTTGTATTCGCTAAGCGGATCCTTCTGGCCGTAGCTGCGCAGGTTGACGCTTCGACGAAGCTCTTCCATTTCCGTCAAGTGTTCCTGCCATCTGCCATCGATCGAGTTAAGCAGGATGAAGCGCTCCAGGTGCAGCAACGCCTCTTCGTTTTCCGCAGTTTTCTTAATTCGATAAGCTTCTTGGATCTTCCCTAAAACCGACTCGAGGATCGATTCCGGATCCTGCCCTGCAACCTCCTCATCCTTAAGGCCGATAGGAAAATGCGAATTCACCCAAGTCACGAAGCCGGAGAGATCGTTTTCGTTCTCCGCTATCGCATTTTCGAGCCGCTCTACCAGTTCTTCTTCAACCAACTCGAAAATGGCCTTGCTTGGATCATCGCTATGCAGGGCTTCGTTGCGAATACTGTATATGATTTCGCGCTGCTTATTCAGTACATCGTCATACTGAAGCAGTCGTTTGCGAATGGAATAATTCTGCTGCTCGACCTTCTTCTGGGCCGTTTCGATCGATCGGTTCAACAAGGGGTGCTCCAGAGGCTCTCCCTCCTCCATAGAGTTTTGGAGAATCTTGGCCATGGGACCGGAATTCGCGAACAGTCGCATCAGGTCGTCTTCGAGCGAAATAAAGAACTTCGAGCGACCTGGATCGCCCTGACGGGAACAACGTCCGCGCAATTGACGATCGATACGTCGCGATTCGTGACGTTCCGTTCCCACGACGAGAAGGCCGCCAAGGTCCTTTACGCCATCTCCCAGTTTGATATCCGTTCCACGGCCCGCCATATTTGTGGCAATTGTAACCGCTCCTCGGATACCCGCTCGAGCAACGATCTCGGCTTCCTGCTGATGATATTTGGCGTTCAGGACGTTGTGGGGAATATTGCGTCGTCGCAGCATCCGCCCCAGAAGCTCTGAGGCCTCTACCGACACCGTACCAACGAGAACCGGTTGCCCCTTGCGGTGAGCTTGCTCGATGTCATCGATAGCCGCATTGTATTTCTCGCGGCGCGATTTGAAAATGACATCGTTATCGTCGATTCGGATACACGGTTCGTTGGTCGGAATGATCGCGACGTTCAACTTGTAAATATCGTGAAACTCCGTCGCTTCCGTTTCCGCCGTACCGGTCATGCCCGCAAGTTTGTCATACATGCGGAAGTAATTCTGAACCGTAATGGTCGCGTAAGTACGCGTCTCGCGCTCGATCGTAACGTTTTCCTTCGCTTCTACGGCTTGGTGCAAGCCATCGCCCCAACGTCGGCCGGGCATGATACGCCCCGTATTTTCGTCGACGATCACCACCTTGCCATCCTGAACGACATACTCGACGTCTTTTTCGTAAAGCGAATAGGCCCTAAGCAACTGACTGATAGCGTGAATATCTTCGCCAACCAGTTCCAGTTTCTCCTGCTCTTTCAACTTGATAGCGTCCTTGTCTTCTTGAGACAGCGATGAATCCTTATCCAACGCGCTGAACTTGGTTGCCAAGTCTGGCAGCATAAACGCATCCGGATCGTCCGGCCGCAATTCGACGCGGCCATTTTCAGTCAAGTCCGCCTGCCGTTGCTTCTCGTCGATGGTATAGTAGAGCTTCTCCTTCAGATGGTACATGCGATCCTTGTTCAGGTCGCCATGCATCTCCGTTTCGAACCGATCGAACTCTCGACGAATGTCGCCGTTTTCCATCAGTCGCATGAACGTCTTGTTCTTGGGAGCCCCGAGTTTTACCAGAAGCAAATCAGCGTAGGGATCCGCTTCCGCGTCTTCTTCGCCTTCCGCCTTTTCCAGTTCGGCCTTAGCCGCGATCGCCAGCTTATTGCAAAACCCTACCTGTTTGGATACGAGACGACTGATTCCAGCCTTCATTTTCGTATACGGCTGCTCTCGTTGGATCGGAGCCGGCCCAGAAATGATCAAAGGAGTACGCGCTTCATCGATCAGGATCGAGTCCACCTCGTCGATGATGACGAAGAAGTGATCGCGCTGCACTTGTTCGTCGCGGCTATGGGCCATTCCATTGTCGCGCAGGTAGTCGAAGCCGAATTCCGAAGCTGTTCCGTAAGTTAAATCGCGACCATACATCTCGCGTTTTTGATCCGGCGGCATTTGATTCTTAATACAGCCAATGGTCAGGCCCAGATAGCCGAGCAAATGCCCCATCCATTCGGAGTCGCGTTGAGCGAGGTATTCGTTGACCGTTACCAACTGCACGTTGCGCCCGGACAGAGCGTTCAAGTAAAGCGGCAACGTGGAAACCAAGGTCTTGCCTTCGCCCGTCGCCATTTCCGCGATGCGCCCCTGATGCAAAGCCATCCCCCCTATGAGCTGCACATCGTAATGCACCATCTCCCAATCCAGCTCATGCCCCATCACTAGGCTCTTAGTACCCATCAATCGTCGAGCCGCATTCTTAACCGTGGCGAATGCCTCCGGCAACAAATCGTCGAGGGATTCGCCATTGCGGAAGCGCTCCCGGAATTTCTCGGTATGACCCTTCAGTTCGCTCTCGCTGAGCGTTTGGTAGGATTCTTCTAGCTCGTTGATCCGATCGACGATCGGCTGACAGGATTTGAGCCACTTCTTATTGGAGCGTCCGGCGAATTTCTTGAAAATGGATGAGAGCATGATTTCTCTTTGAAATTGAAGGCTGTCCGCGTAGCGGATTGGCAGGCTGCTGGCAATGAAAAGAGCAGCGATTGAGTCAATGCGACACGTTAGCTTCCTATGTTTGCAGTTATTTAGAGTTCTTTTGGCGCAAATCGACCTTTAACGATCGAGTTCGGGAACTAAAACGCAGGAAGCAAGCCAATGCCGAGCTGCTATCAAAGTCCTTCGTTTCGAAAGCCAAGCCAAACGGCAGGGCCATGAACGTGCTCGCTTTCCAAGCGTTCCTCCAAAAGTCGAAACCCAAAACGATCGAAGGCGCCTAGCATATCCTCCCGTTCCATCCAATTGCAGGACTCGGCTCCACCCCCGCAAAAGCCTTTCCAATCCAACGCCTCTCCGTAGCCATAGGCATGCAGCGTGTGATCGAATCCAGCATGCGTCGCCTTCCAGGAACCTGAGAATTTACCGCGCGCAATCTCGTTCGATTCAATCAATTCTCGGTCGAAGTAGTGCGTCCAAACGAAGAGCGATTTAACGCGACGCGATAGGAGCTCGATCAATTCGACGGGATTCTTCATGTGGTATAGCACTCCGCAGGCGATTCCCACATCGAAGACCTCCTCGGACTCTTTCAAATAATCGACGAAATTCCCGAGGTGAAATCGGGCTGCTTGCAACCCGAGCAACTCCTTTACTACCAAGCACCTCAAGTAGGCTTCGGAATTGCCTTCGACCGATACAACCTCGCTTGCTCCGGCCTTCTCCAGCATCGCCGTATGGCAGGCTTCCAAGGGACCCAGTTCCAGAACGCGCCTACCCTCGAATCCGCCCAACACGCGCGAAGCCCAGTGGATTCGCTCGTCGTTATGCAATTCGCCCATTCCCTTGGAATCGACTCCCATCTCCTTGGGCATGATAGAGAACCACTGCCCCTCGAATAGATCGATAGCGTTTTGGGCGCTTGGCGGGCGATCGAAGAAATTCTCTTTGCGCATGATATGGAAAATCGAACTACAGAAAGAGTCCGAGCCAAACGCAAGGACCATTCCCGATCGAAGAAAGGACGGCGCCCTAGCCCTTCAAATAATTCCTGAAGTAAGCGACGGTATCCTTAAGCCCCTCTTCGAGAGGAACCTGGGGCTCCCAATTCAAATGCTTCTTCGCTAATGCGATATCGGGGCGACGCTGCTTCGGATCGTCCGAAGGCAATGGCTCGAAAACTATTTTAGATTTCGAGCCCGTCACCTGGAGTACCTTCTCCGCCAGCTCGAGCATGGTAAACTCGCCTGGATTGCCAATGTTAACCGGACCAACCATTTCATCCTGCTCCATCAACCGAACGAAACCTTCGATGAGATCGCTGTAGTGGCAGAAAGACCGCGTTTGAGTCCCATCGCCATAGATCGTCAGGTCTTCGCCGCGGAGCGCTTGCACGATGAAATTCGATACGACTCTCCCATCTTCAGGAGACATGCGCGGGCCGTAAGTATTGAAGATCCTGACAACGCGAATATCGACTCCGTTCTGTCGATGGTAGTCGAAAAAGAGCGTTTCCGCGCAACGCTTGCCTTCGTCATAGCAGGACCGAATGCCGATCGGGTTTACATTTCCCCAATAGGATTCGGGCTGCGGGTGGACATCCGGATCGCCGTAGACCTCTGAAGTCGACGCTTGAAAGACTCGGGCGTTTACGCGTTTGGCCAATCCCAAGCAATTGATCGCGCCCATCACGGACGTCTTGATCGTCTTGATCGCATTGTACTGATAGTGAACGGGCGACGCCGGACAGGCCAAGTTGTATATTCGGTCGACCTCTACTTTAAAAGGGTCGGTCACATCGTGACGAATGAACTCGAAATTCGGGTGACCCGATAAGTGAGCGATATTCCGTTTCGCTCCTGTGAAAAGGTTATCCATGCAGATCACTTCATCGCCATTATCCAGCAATCGATCCGCCAAATGGCTGCCTAGAAAACCGGCTCCTCCTGTTATCAATATTCTCATTTTCTCGCGCAACTTTCGGGCTCTTCGCGTTGAACCCTATTAACTCATCCAAAGGAATGACTCAAACATGTCAAACGGCCATGAATGCCTATCCTTGAGACCCGACAATATCTTCGATCCATGAGTCCGCCTTCAGCTATTCTTCGTTTTTCGACTCCCGCTCCCCATTCTCATAGCGTTCGATCCATTGGCGACTCCAAGAATCGAAATCGCCAGCTTCGATCCGCTCGCGGGCCTGACGCATTAGATCCAAATAGAAATGCAAATTATGGATTGTCAGCAAAGTGCAGGACAGAATCTCTTTCGCCATGGTCAAATGCCGCAAGTATGCTCGGCTAAATCCCGCGGCATAGTTGTCCAGGCCCTCGCACAAGGGAGCGGAATCTTTGGCGAAACGAGCGTTTCGTATATTGAGCATTCCGTCCTGCGTAAAGAAAGCGCCATTGCGAGCAACGCGGGACGGCAACACGCAATCGAACATATCAACGCCTAACCCGATCATTTTCAGCATTTGCGGCGGAGTCCCCAACCCCATCGTATAGCGCGGCTTGTCCTCAGGCAAGTAGGGCGTAGTTGCCCCAACCTGATGCAGCATTTCCGGTTCAGGCTCGCCTACACTCACCCCTCCCACCGCGTATCCCGGCAAATCGAGGGCCGCCAATTCCTCCGCCGATCGACGCCTTAAATCCACGAAGGTCGACCCTTGGGCGATCGCGAAGACGTGGTGCCCCGACTGGAGGAACCCAAGATCTTCAGCAACCTCCTTGCAGGCTTTAGCCCAACGCGTCGTTCTTTCGACTGCCTTGACGCAAGCCTCCTTGTCGCATGGCCATGGAGGGCATTCGTCGATCACCATCGCAATGTCAGAACCAAGGTTCGATTGGATTGTCATCACTTCCCGAGGCCCCAAGAATACCTTAGAGCCATCCAGATGAGACTGAAACGCGACGCCTTCTTCGCTGATCTTGCTCAGCTTCGCCAAACTGAATGCCTGGAAGCCTCCGCTATCGGTCAATATCGGCCCATTCCATCCCATGAAGTCATGAAGACCGCCGAAATCGCGAATCAACTCCGAGCCAGGACGCAGATTCAAGTGATAGGTATTGCCCAAGATAATTTGAGCTCCGATTTCTTCGATCTGTCTGGGAGTTAGCCCTTTGACCGTGCCTTGAGTGCCTACAGGCATGAAGATAGGTGTCTCGATATCTCCATGCAATGTACGCAAACGGCCTCGACGGGCCGCCGTTCGTTCGTCTTTAGCAAGTACTTGGAAATGATCGCTCATAGTCCGAAGCCGCCACCACGAAGCGCTTTGAGCTCGGTTTCAATCTTTCGTTTCGATTCCCACCGCTTTCACAGACCCCTGCAGATTCTAGTTCACGCCTTCGCCACCAACCGATCGGCCAAAGACATCTCCCTTTTATCGCCCTTGACCCGCTCATGACCGGACTATTTAACTCCGCCTCAAGCCATGCTGCTCGTCATCGACAACTACGACTCATTCACCTACAACCTCGTGCAATATTTCGGCGCATTGGGAGTGGAGCAACGCGTCTTTCGAAACGACAAGATATCCGTCGAAGAAGCGGAGGCCCTGTCGCCGAGTCGAATCCTTATTTCCCCTGGCCCCTGCACCCCCAAAGAGGCCGGCGTTTCGATACCCATAATCGAAGCCTTCTCAGGCAAAACGCCTATTCTTGGCGTTTGCTTGGGTCACCAATCGATAGGACAGCATTTCGGGGGCAAAGTCGTCCGAGCCGATCGGCTCATGCACGGTAAAACCTCGATGGTATCGAACAACGGCGAGGGTCTATTCGAAGGTCTTCCAGACCGACTGGAAACCGCCCGGTACCATTCCTTGATCGTCGAACGGGAGAGCTTTCCGGACTGCCTGGAGATCACCGCCTCCACGGACGAGGGGGAAATCATGGCCTGCCGCCACAAAGAGCATCCGACTTGGGGTCTTCAGTTCCACCCGGAATCGATCGCGACTCAAAACGGGATGGATCTTTTGAAAAATTTCCTTAGCTTGTAGGCCATCATGAGATGCCCGAAGTGCGCATCAGCTCTCGATAAGGTAGTCGACTCTCGAATCAGCAAGGACGGATCGACGATTCGTCGTCGCCGCGAATGTTTGGATTGCGGCCATCGCTATTCGACCACCGAACAAGTGCTTCGCGAAAACCTGTATGTCATCAAACGCGATGGCCGGCGCGACGACTTCGATAAGACGAAGATAATCAATAGCTTACGAAGAGCCTGTCAAAAGCGCCCCGTTGACGCAGAGCAGATCAATATCCTAGTAGAAGATATGATCGATCAGCTGGAAAACGAATTCGGCATGGAAATACCGTCCACTGCCATCGGAGAAAAAGTGCTGATCAACCTGAAGAACATCGACCCCATCGCCTACATCCGCTTTGCCAGCGTCTACAAGGACTTTCGCAATCTCGAGGAGTTCCTCGACGAAATTGGAGCCTTGTCCAAGCAACCCATTCTATGAAACGGAAAGCGGCCAAAGACTTTTCGAAGCTTCAAGTCGTTTGTTCGTTATTCTCCAAAACGATTAGCGACGATCTGTACTTCGCGCAGCAAATCAAGGAATCCATCGAAGCCTCGCTGCCTGAAGAACAAGCAGGACTAGCCGAACCATTCATCTACCGAGCCAAGGAGCTCGTGGATCGCATCGAATCCGACTCGGAACGAGCGGCCATAGAGGTGGTCGAAGCGGAAAGTCTGGACGCCCCGTTTTCCATGCTAGACCTGAGAGCGAATTTACTCGAAGCCCTCAAGCGCACTTGCCGTTTCGAAACGGGTCTAGTCGTTCTGACCGGCCTTAAGGAAGCGATCTGTCCTCGAGGTCGACGTTGGACCCAACGTCGCAAACAAGAGTACGAAGAGGCCATCGCCTTCGCACGCGAATTCTGCCAACAACGCTCTCGCCCTTCGTCTACGCTTTCGCTGATCATCTTCTAAAGATCCGACCCTTTCAGCTAACCGACATGTCTGCAGAAAAAACGCTTTTCCAGAAAATCGCCGATCGAGAAATTCCCGGCGTCTTCGAGCACGAAGACGAGCAATGCTTCGCCATTCGCGACATAGACCCGCAAGCGCCCACCCACGCGCTCGTCATTCCCAAAAAACCGATCCCTAGAGTCGGCGAAGCGACGGCTGAGGATCAGGCATTGCTTGGACACTTGCTCCTAGTCGCCGGACAGGTCGCTCGAAAACTGGAACTGGAGAGTGGCTTCCGTATCGTCATCAATAACGGCTCCGATGGAGGGGAAGCCGTCCCTCATCTGCACGTGCATCTATTGGGAGGACGCCAAATGGAGTGGCCTCCTGGCTGATAAGAACGTCATCGATATACGGATACCGCCTCATACTGACCGTCCAAGCGTTTGGCGACGTAACCTTTGAGCTCGAGCATCATCAAGCTCGATGCGACTTCCGAAGGCGAGCGGTTCAGCAAAGATGCGATGCGGTCCGCTCCTATAGATTCCCCGCCTTCGAAGAGCCCTAAGAGTTTCTTCTCTCCCGCATCCAATTCAGCGATATCACTATCTCGACCACCCTCATTCGCAAGATCGAGATGAGGCAAGTTCGCTTCATACTCCAACTCCTCCAGCAGATCATCCACGCTGGAAAGCAAAAGAGCTCCATCGCGAATAAGTCGATTGCAACCGCGACTGCTTCTCTGATCGATTCTGCCTGGAATAGCGCATACCAATCTGCCCTGCTCGCCTGCAAATCGAGCCGTGATTAGCGAGCCTCCTCCTTGGTCTGACTCCACAACGACGACTGCGTTCGAAGAGCCGCTCACAAGGCGGTTGCGCATCGGAAAAGTCTGCCGATCCGCCTTGCGGCCAAATGGAAATTCGGAAACCACCGCTCCAATTTCTCCAATTTTTCGATACAAGTCGATGTTCTCTGGCGGATATACGATATCCAATCCACAGCCCATAAAAGCCACCGTCGCCCCATTCTCCGCTTCAAGCGCTCCCAAGTGAGCCGAGGTATCGATCCCTCTCGCCAATCCACTCGTTACGCACATGCCTCTCTGAGACAACTCTCGAGCGAATTCCCTGGCCATGCCCCTTCCATAGAGAGTACACCGCCGACACCCCACAATCGCGATGCTCTTCCTCGAGAAGTCGTAACCGCCAAGCGTGTACAAGCCAATGGGCGGGTCATGTATTTCTCGCAACAAGCTCGGATACCGGTCGCTTTCGCGATCGATGAACGAAATGCCCAGTCGCGAAGCCATCTCCTTTTCTCGCGACAAATCGAACAATGAACGCCACCTCAATACCGAGTCGATCGCAGGAGCTCTCACTCCTGCCACGGTAGACAAATCGCCCTTGCCCGCGCCCAATACGGCAACGGGGTCCCCATTGAATCGGTCCAGCAATCGATTCAAGGATACAGGCCCAATTGAAGGGAGCCCATTCAATACCCAAAACGCGTCGCTACGCGTTAAGTTAGATTCCATGCCCTACATCATCAACGCAGGGCCATACATGTCCAACAAATCCGTCGTTCGGACAGCCACCTGTCCATTCCGTTCCGCCAAGACATCCGCTGCTCGACCATGCCAATACACTGCCTGGCAAGCTGCCTCTATCGGTTTTTCCGGGCAACGGGCAAGCAGAGCAGCGGTCATTCCAGCCAACAAGTCTCCGCTTCCGCCACGCGCTAGCAATGCATTTCCAGTAGCGTTAACGAATAGATTCCTTCCATCGGAAATGCGAGTATTAGAACCTTTCAAAACAACAACGCCCTGTATCTCCCGCGCATATTCGACCAGCGATTCATCGATTGCTTTCGCTCGATTCCTTTTACCTGCTATTCTTTCGAACTCTCCAAGGTGAGGGGTCGCGATCAATCGACCCTTGGCGCCAGCAACCACTTCTTTGCGCAAGGCATCCGCGTCGATTACGACAGGACAGGGGAAGGAGGCTACCGTCTCCCCCAGCATCGCTGCCACCTCAGCTTCCGCGCCCATGCCAGGTCCAACCAACACGGCGTCTGGCTCGAAATTCATGCGCTTCAAGAGATAGATGCCTTCCAAGGAAAGGCCGCCCTCGGGCGTTTCCGGCCACGGAATCCACATAGCTTCTGGAACCGTAGCGGCCAATTGCGGAACTACCGATCCAGGAGCGCAGACAGTAACCAACCCCACCCCGCTCCGCAATGCAGAATGGACGCTCATCAAAAGCGCTCCCGGCATGTTTCGAGATCCCGCCATTATCAGCAAGCGTCCATGGTTTCGCTTGTCGGAATTCGGCGATCTACGTCTACGAATCGAGTCCAAAATCGAATCGACCAAAACGCGCTCCTTCGCCAACGAATTATCTGCAAAGAATCCTACATCCAAATAACGGATACAGCCAATTGAATTCGACTTCGATCTATCCAAAAGCGGCTTCTTGAATATCCCCGTCGCAAACGTCGTATCCGCTTGAAAACTCACCTCATCGCTAACATCGCCCATTCCGCTAGGCAAATCGACGGCCACGCGCAGTCGAAACGGAGTCGAGTTGATTCGCTTAAGGGCCTCTCTCGCCAGATCGCGCAAGGGAGCTTTGAAGGACATCCCTAGCAATCCATCGAGACAAAGATCGAATCGACTCGAAGACAATCCGGCTTCCAATCGTCTGATCCAGGCCGCTTCTCCCCTATTTCGAAGTACAATGGTCCTCAGCGTTCCCTCGGGCATTGCCTTTTCCAATAGATCGAATGCTCGCTTGGAGTTTGGTTTCAAATCTGTCAAAGACCCCGTAATGGCCACGGTCACGGACGCTAAGATTCCCTTGGAGGCTAACTCGAACAGCGCCAGCAAAGCATCCCCTCCATTGTGTCCCTTCCCTACTAATGCGAATGCGCCTAGCCGTTCGGCAGAAAATCGCGTTTGCCGATACTCCAACAGTATCCCATCGGCCAGGCTCTTGCCCACCTGCCGCATGGCATTCCAATCCGCTCCTTTTTCGCTCAGCAATCGCTGTTCCCACGAGGAAGCCTCCGAGCAGGTCAAAATGGGATGGGACGACGATTCCGTTTCGCTCATCTCAACTCGATTTTCGCTCATAGCGCGGATGGTCCAATCAGCGCCGCAAACGCGATTGCCGTCGATTCGGTGTGCGAAAGGCTGATGGCGACGCGAGCGCCTCCCAAGCCTTCCATAAACCGCCTGCTTTCTTCTTTCAATTCGATCTCAGGCTGTCCTCTTTCTCCCACTACAACGCCGATAGAGGTCCATCCAAAATGTTCACCAATTCCCGTCGTGAATGCCTTCGAAACAGCTTCCTTCGCAGCAAATCGAGCTGCCAGATGCTTGTCGGGAAACCTCATTCTCAAGCAGTAGTCTTGCTCCGCCTGAGTATAGACTCGTTGGATGAAGCGGTCCCCCTGACGCTCGCGCATTTCCCGTATCCGATCGATGTCGACAATATCCACGCCAACGCCCAACACGGGGCCCGGTTCCGGCAATGTAAAGTCGAGAGCCATATTGCTAGTTCACGCCTTCAATCCCCTCGGATCAAGGCTTTCATCTCCCTCACGGCTTCGTCGATTCCGTAGAAGACCGATCGGCTGATAATGCTATGGCCAATATTCAGCTCATTTAGGTGGGGCAACCCTCGGACTTCCTTGATGTTGACGTAGTTGATACCATGCCCTGCATTGACCACCAATCCCATACGCGCTCCGAGCTCCGCTCCGCTCGCAAGTCTCTTGAACTCGCTCGCTCGATTGGACTCATAGTAAGCATTGGCGTAAGCGCCCGTATGTAGCTCGATATGGCTCGCTCCCGCCTTAGCTGAAGCTTCTATCTGTTCATTCTCCGGATCGATGAAAAGACTGACTTCTATTCCCGCTGCCGAAGCGGCCTTGGAAATTTCGGATACGCGCTCGAAATTGCCCGCAACGTCTAGCCCGCCTTCAGTAGTCACTTCTTCGCGACTTTCAGGCACGACGCATACCGCATCAGGCTTAACCTCCAATGCGAATCCCAGCATGTCATCCGTAGCCGCCATTTCCATGTTCAAACGCGTCTGAATATTCTCACGGATTCGAATCACATCCTCACGTTGAACATGCCTCTGGTCTTCTCGAGGGTGCACTGTTATTCCATCAGCCCCAGCCTTTTCGCAAAGCAAGGCCACGGTCATTGGGTCGGGCTCGACAAAGCCGCCAGCGATGCGACCGGCTTCGCGATAGCGCGCCTGTCTAAGCGTTGCAATATGGTCGATATTGACCCCGAGGAGAATGCTTGCGTTGGCCATGTTTAATAGTCACCTCCCTATAAAGATATATCCAATTCGCGCAAACAAAGCTTCCAAATAAATGAGCGACGCTTCACAGACCTCGATCGATCCTCGCAAGAAACAGGAGAACTTTCTGCTCAACATAGCCTTCAACATCCTACTGCCAGTAGTCATGTTGAAACAGCTCAGTTCCGAGGAACGCCTGGGCCCGCTTTTGGCCCTCTTCGTAGCGTTGGCATTTCCAATCGGCTATTTCGCCTACGACATGGCGAGGCGGCGCAACGCGAATATCATATCTATCTTCGGATTCCTGAATATTATGCTTACCGGCAGTTTCGGACTAATGGAGGCAGAGCCGAAATGGGTAGTCCTTAAAGAAACCGCCATGCCGTTGCTCATCGGGGTCATGGTACTCGCGACTGCCAATACAAAAAAATCGCTGCTTAAAGTTTTTCTGCTCAACGATCAGCTTTTCGACATCGACAAGATCAATAGCCACATCGATACGGCCGAAAAGAAGGCAACCCTGGAACGCGAATTCAAAGTAGCGAATTGGCTACTCGTCGCCAGCTTCATGGTCAGCGCCCTGCTCAATTACATTCTGGCTTCTCGGATCGTTAAAAGCCAAGGCGGCACTGAGGCTTTCAATCAGGAAATCGCAACGCTCACCTGGGTTGGCTATCTCGTGATTACCGGTCCCACCATGATCATCTCGATCTACGCGTTTTGGCGACTGATCAAGCAACTGAGATCGCTTACAGGCTTAGACTTTCTCGGACTCTTGCACGAGCACCATACTGCCGAGCTGGAAAAGAAACCGTAACCGACGCTACCTTCGGTTTTTTTCTACAATCAACCCGCTTACCGTAAACACCCGATCCGAGCGAGGGTCTACATCCACGCGAAGAGCGTGCATGTTTCGCGCGCCAAAAACCTCTAGGCGCGTGAAATTCTCAATACTGTCTCGAGATTCCGCGGAAAGCATCAATGGCTTGTCTATCCGGAAATAATGGGAATCGCCATGCGTCAACAGAATCGGCCTTTCGAAACGGACGGTCAAATCGCGCAGCTGAGAAACGAAACGCTCCATCCCAGGCTTGGATTCGCCAGAAGAACTTCCTCTTTCTGGAAAAGGATTCCCATGAATGAAGAGCGCGACTGCCACGGCTTTCGAACGTTCCGCTTCATCGAAGATCAAGTTAAGCCAAAACTCATTGGCTTCATCGCGAGCATGAAACTCTTCGATCGCTCCGGGAACGTCGGGCTGCTTATTGTTCCGACTTCCCACCAGATGCAAGGTAGCGAATACGACGTTTTCCTTTCGCCACATTCCGTTTTCAACAAAGGTCGAACATCGAGGATCCGCAGATTGGACATCCAATTCCATTGACGATCCACCGCCCAGCGATTTCGAGTTCGAAAAGAACAGTTCTCGAATTAACCCGAGCCTTCCAAGAGGATCCCAGCCTCCAGCCGCCTCCCGATGGCAATCAGTCCATTCATTGTCTCCAGGCGTATAGACAAGGGGATGGTCGAATTGAGCGAACTGCGACAGCGTTTGCAAATAGCTCTCGTCAGAGCACGGAGCCGCGCCCGATTTCGTATCGCCGACATGCACGGTAAAGGAAGGCGACTCCCCATTAACGGTCTCGATCACATTATCGAACCGCTCGTAATCTTCAGGCAGATAGTAGGGCATATCCCCCAAGACGCAAAAATGGAAATTGTCCTCCGCAATCGAGGAATCGCCAATCGACCCGCAAATCAATGAAGCGCATTGAAGCGCTCGAACTAGTTGCCGACTTTTCAAGAGCCCGATGGTCGTTTGAACCAAAATTTCTGGCGCGTCTTGACCCGACGCGGCTCGCCTTCCTTGTACGCGGGGCTGAACTTGCTTTCCTTAAGCGAGCGTATCGCTAGTCCGACCAACTCTTGGTGAGTGAAGTCGCTCGAGCTAGCCTCGCGAACGACGCCGTCCTTATCGATATAGAATTCCACCACGACATAGGCTTGTTCGGCATCATCGAGCAAGCCCTCAGGAGGAGGCCCCGTCTCCACCACAAATCGAGCGCTAGGCATGCGGGAGTAAGGCCTCAGATCCACCCTGGCCGTTCCCGCTCTCGAATACGCATTCCCGTGACGTTCCCTGCCCTTTAGCGTAGGCGCGTGGACGATCTCGATTTGCTTGCCATTGGAAAAGGCCGCCACGCTCAGCGGCCGAACATCCCAATTCATCGACATAGGAATCGTCGTTTCCCATTTTCGAGATACGCCTTCCTCGAAGCTAGGCAGCTGCAAGATCACCGACTGGATGTTGCTTTCGATTTTCTCGAACGTCCTCACAATCAAGTATCCGGAATCGATTCGTTTATCCGCTTTTCCTGTGAGCTCGATCATCAGCTTGGAGGAAGGATTATTCCGGGCGACGATTTTCAGCCCCTTGATTTCCAATGAGGCTCCCGAACTCTCGGACTTCGCTCCCGGCTTCGTCAGAATAACCCCATTCTTCATGGTCCTCTGCTTCCCCTTGAACTCCACGATCGGATGATATCCGTCCGCGCCAATCACAGGGTATAGCCGTCGTTTCTGTTCGATGAAGAATTTCTCGGCGGCAGCGAATTGAGCGGAAAGAGCGAATCCTAGAATCGCCAAAGCGATGCGGGTAGAAAGGGAACCAAGCATTGAGAAAGAGGTAGTCCGAGTTTGAGGAAAGCGACCAGCTGCGACAACCAGAGCGTTTCCCTGCTATCCTGCGACAATTTCGCTTCGAATCAATGAATAATCGGGCTCGGGCTACCGAATCCGCAGCGCGCGAAAAAGCCCTAGCCGCGTTCTTCGATAGGAACGTAGCTACGCAAGGCAGGACCCTGGTAAACCTGGCGCGGGCGGTTGATGCGCCCCTTCGGATTCAACGCAATCTCGCGCCAATTCGCGACCCAACCCGGCATCCGGCCAATGGCGAACATCACCGTGAACATATCCGAGGGAATTCCCAGCGCTCGCAAGACGATGCCGCTATAGAAGTCGACATTCGGATACAGGTTGCGGCTGATAAAGTAGTCATCCGCCAGCGCGGCTTGCTCCAGATGTCGGGCAATATCCAAGCAAGGATCGTCGATGCCTAGCTTGGCGAGGACCTCTTCGCAGGCTTTGCCGATAATCTTGGCCCGAGGATCGAAATTCTTATAAACGCGGTGGCCGAAACCCATGAGACGCTTGCCGCTCTTACCGCTTTTTGCCTCTTCGATGAAAGTCGATCCGTCGTCGCCCGACTCCTTGATTTCCTCGAGCATTTTTATCACCGCCATATTCGCTCCGCCATGAGCTGGTCCCCAGAGCGCTGCCGCCCCTGCTGCGACCGATGCGAACAGATTCGCCCCACCCGAAGCAACCATGCGCACCGTTGATGTGCTGCAATTTTGTTCATGATCCGCGTGCAAAAGAAGCATCAAATCCAAGGCTCGACTCACTTCGGGAATCGCTTGGTACGGCTTGTCCTCTTCCGAGAACATCATGTGCAGGAAATTGTCGGCGAACGGCAGCGACGGATCCGGAGCGTTACCCTTCAAGCCGCGGCTTGAACGATAGGCGAGCGCGGAGGCAGTTGCCGTTTGAGCGATTGCAGCGGCCGCCGCCTGATCGAAATTAGCGACATCCTTCACTCGATCGTTCGTAGCTAAAGGAGCGTTGTAGCAGCTCATCATGCCCAACATCGCGCCCAGTACTCCCATAGGAGGCGAATTGCTTGGAATGCCTTTAAGCGCATCCGCCATCATCGGCGACACCGCTTCGTTCTCGCGAATCAGCTTATCGAAGCCATCCCTCTGTTCCTTTGTCGGGAGCTCGCCGTAGAGCACCATATAGGCAGTTTCCACGAAATTGGACTTTTCGGCCAACTCCTCGATCGAATACCCACGGTGGCGCAAAATCCCTTTCTCGCCATCGATAAACGTTATCTCGCTTTGGCATGATCCCGTATTGCCGTAGCCTTCGTCGTAGGAAACATAGCTGGTTTCGGCCCGCAAGCTGCGAAAATCCACGGCTTTCTCGCCTTCAACGCCTTCAATAGTGGGAAAGCTGTATTCCTTGTCTTCGAGTTTGAGAACCGCCTGCTTGCTCATGGTTTCGCTTAAAATCGTGTAGTTTGTGTAAAGGGATCGAATTCCGAGAAAAACCCATAGCAATATTTCCTCAGGGCGCAGATGTAAAGCCCGAGACCGTCCGTCTGAAACTATTAGACGGGCTTAAACGAGCATTAAGCCTTTGTACTCAAGCGGAGCGTTACAATTGCCAGGGAACGCTACTGGGAATCAATTGCAGATATCCACGAAATTGGAGTAGATTTTCAAACCTTTGCTCTGGCTTTTTTCCGGGTGAAACTGACAGGCCAAAACATTGCCACGAGCGATTGCGCTGGTGAATTCGCCATCGTAATCCGTCGTCGTCAAGACCAGATCCGGATCTTCCGGGCATGCATAGTAACTGTGGACGAAATAGAACCGATCGCCCTCTTCGTTCAGTCCTTTCCAAAAAGGCGAACCGGGTTGCCGCAGGCGGGCTTCATTCCATCCCATGTGAGGAATCTTCATCCCCGGCTTCGATTCGAAACGAACGACGCTTCCCGGAAATACGCCCAGGCCTTCAACATTCCGCTCTTCGGACCGATCGAACAACGCCTGGAGGCCGAGACAAACTCCAAGAAACGGTCTATCCTCGCCAATCCAGCCTCGGACGAAGTCGTGGAAGCCAGAGACGCGCAATCCATCGACGCAGTCCTGTAACGCTCCCACTCCAGGAAGCACTAAGCCGGCAGCGTTTCCCACTTCTTCTGGCGAGGTAGCAACTCGAGGAGAGCTCCCGACCTTCAGCAGGGCGTTTTCCACGCTTCGCAGATTGCCCATGCCATAATTGATAATCGCAATATCCGTACTCATTTTCGGAAAAGATCTCTATCGAATGAAGGAACCCCTATTCCTTCAGCCCTAAGCGCTTGAACTTAAGCCTTGGCTAGAGCATGCCTTTCGTCGAAGGAAGCTGTCCTTGCAACCGATCGTCGATCGCCGAAGCCATATCCACAGCTCGAGCCATGCATTTGAAAATGCACTCGGCGATGTGATGTGGCTCCTCGCCATACTCCAAGGCAACGTGCAAGTTCGCTCCAAGCGTATTGGAAAACGCGCGACAGAACTCCTTTACGAGAATGATATTGAAGTCGCGAACATACGATGTCGGAGCCGAAACGCGATACTCCAAAAAAGGCCTATTCCCCAAATCGATGGCTACGCGACCGAGGCATTCGTCCATTGGCAAGATGAAGAATCCATAGCGGCGCATGCCTTTCTTGTCGCCGATAGCCTCCTTGAATAGCTGGCCTAAAACGATTCCCACATCTTCTACGGTGTGATGATAATCGACGTCCACATCCCCTTGAGCTTGGACCTGCAAATCGAACAATCCATGCGCGGCGAATAGCGTCAGCATGTGATCGAAGAACGGAACGCCCGTATCGATCTCCGACTTACCGGAACCATCGACGTTGAGGGACGCGCTGATGCGCGTCTCTTTCGTTTCCCGTTCGAGGGATGCTATCCGTTCTTCAGCCATTGTCCTATAGTTTCACTCAATTTGAGCATTTGATCTTCGTCGCCCACACTGATACGCAAGAATCGCTCAGTCAAGGCGTGTCCTGGAAAGTACCGCACTAGGATTTTCCGTTCCTTCAAATACTCGAATAGCGAAGCGGCGACTTCCGGTCCCCTTTCGCCAGAGCTATTTGTCGGCTCGGTAAACAGCATATTGGCTTCCGACTTATAGGTAAACCAACCGAGATTTTCGAATTCCCCATAGTAGAAGTCGCGGGTCCGCTTGATCTTGCCTACGATAGCTTGCATGTAACTTTGATCTTGGAGAGCGGCTATCGCTCCCACCTGCGACAAACGATTCACATTATAGCTGTCGCGGACGCGATCCAGCGCCTCGATGACTTCCGGATGGGCCAGAGCATAGCCCAATCGCAAACCTGCCAAAGCATAGGACTTCGAAAGCGTTCGCGTGACTACAAGATTCGAGAATTCGCCCAGCAATTCGATCGCGTTTTCCTTCGCGAAATCGGCATAGGCTTCGTCCACGACGACGAGACCCTCGAATCGTTTCAGAAGCTCTCGCAGGGAATCGTTATCGAATCCAACCCCAGTGGGAGCATTTGGCGAAGTGAAAAAGAGAATCCTCGCATCCGAACGGACGATACCATCGACAGGGAGAGACATGCTTCGGTCGAAGGGCACTTCAACCGTCCTCGAATTGTGTATACCGCACAACACCGGATACAATGAATAGCTAGGAAAAGCATAACCCGCCGCGCGATCGTAAGTCGAAAAAGCTCTTACCAGGAGATTGAGAACATCGTCCGAGCCATTGCCCATGATAACGCTCTCGACAGAAACGTCGTGCAATCGCGCCGCTTCCTCGCGCGCGCCCCAACTCAACGGATCCGGGTAAAGGCGAAGCGAATCGTCAAGAGCTCCCCGAATCGCCTCTTCAACCGCAGGACTCGGCGGATACGGATTCTCGTTGGTATTGATCTTAATCCATCCATCGCCCTTGGGCTGAAAGCCAGGTGTGTAAGCATGCAGCGATTTGATATGCGGCAAGGCATACTTGGATACGGGCCTTTCCTCGCTCATCGTTTCCGGGGGTTAGAAAGGCGAATCGAGACCGATCGCCCATGTCCATCCAAACCTTCCATGCGCGCAAAGGCCTCCGCCGCAGGAGCGGCTTTCTTCAAGGCTTTTTCATTGTAGCGGATCAAGCTCGACCGCCTAAAGAAGTCGCATACCTGCAAGCCGCTGAAGTACCGCCCCGAACGCCCTGTCGGAAGCTCGTGACTGGGACCCGCAACGAAATCGCCCAACGCTGTAGCCGTCCAACCGCCTTGCATAATCGCCCCTGCGGTTTTGATGCGCTTCATCAACAGCCCAAAGGCGCTGGAATCGACTTCCAATTCCATGTGCTCCGGAGCGACATAGTTCGCCACCTCGGCCGCTTCTTCGTAGGAATTCACGACCACCGATAGAAAACCATCTCTAAGCACATTGCGAATCAGAGCCTTGCGGGAAAGCATTTTCACCTGCTCGCGCACTTCCGCTCGAATAGCTTTAGCCACATCCTTGGAAAGGCTGACTAGGAATATTTTCTCGCGACCGGAACCGTGCTCGGCCTGCGCCAGCAAATCCGCTGCGACGAATCGAGGATTCGCAGTCTCGTCGGCAATCACCAGAAGCTCGCTAGGTCCCGGCAACAGATCTACCCCAATGGTCCCATACACCTGACGTTTGGCTTCTACCGTATACGCATTTCCAGGTCCATAAACTTTGGATACTGGACGGATCGTTTCCGTTCCGAATGCCATCGCTCCAATCGCGCAAACGCCTCCTATGCGATAAGCTTCCGTTACGCCCGTCAACTTCATCGCCGCGAGCGTTCCATCGTTGACCGAGCCGTCCTTTGCACAGGGAGTGAACGCTACAATTTCCGGCACCTTCGCCAATTTCGCCAATGATGCAGTCATTATCACTGTCGAAGCCAGGTCCGTTGGGGCGTAAATACCCACCCGCTCGATCGGATAGAAGCGTTCGCCAATCGTAGCCCCATGCTTGTTCTTCGCCGTCCAAGAACGCGGCAAGGCGTGCTTATGGAACTCAGTCACCGACTGGATCGATTCCTTGATCGCATCGAGATCCTCTTTGCTCAAGCGTTTGGCCGCAGCATTCATCTCCTCCTTCGAGATGCGAAAGCCTTCCGGCTTCAGGGAAACGCCATCGATCCGCTTCAGGGTGGATGCTATGCCCGCATCGCCCCTGCTTCGCGTATCGGCGAGAATCTTGGCAACGGAATCGACAATGGACTGCGGGACCACTGCGGTCTCGCAGAACTTCTGCAATTTCGCTTGGAAACTTCGCGAACGGTATGCCAAATCTGCCATGACGCCACTAATGGGAGACGCCTCGCTTCATGGCAAAGATAATTTCGAGAGCCTTTATGAGACAAGCCTCGAGCTAAAAGGCCAATTGCGCCCTTAGGGGAGCGGCATTACGAATTCCGAATCCGGCAGCTTCTTGTTGAGCGTAATCGACGTGTAGGCGAATTCCATCGTCTGACTGCCCAGCGCAGTCGCGAAGGTACTGACCATTTTCTTGGGGAAACGAATCCCATCCACTACGATCTCGCCTTCTTCGATATACTCCACGCCTTTGCTGTCGAGCATCCGAAGCACTTGCCCGGTTTCGGCGTCGATGAAACGGCGGTAACCGATTCCATCGCCGTGATCGTAATCCAAAACATGGCACTCGCGGCCTTTGACCGTCTCCTTGCCCTGATAGGAAATCTCTCCGTTGCGCACATCGGGCTTTTGGAAGAAAGAGAATGCCTCGCGCACTGCCGCCTGCATGATCAAAATCCGAACGGGATCGAAAATTTCCATTCCGAGAGGCAAGGAGTCGCCAACGCGTTCGAAAGTCGTCCAACCTTCCGTTCCGTTCAATACGGACACTTCCTTGCGATCGTTGACAACTGCAATCATCTTCTGGCGCAGCGGCTCCTGATAGATCATCTCGATCGTACCGAGATCTCCAGAGCTGTAGAGCAAAGATCCTTTGTAATGGATGCAATCGATGGCATCGAGCTTATCGCTGTCGCCCAAGTAGGCGCGGGCTAGCTTGATGGTAGATTCTATGATCTTTTCATCCGAATCCTGAGCGGAAACACTCGCCCCCAGCAGTAAGGAGGCAGCCAATACAAACGGGATAAACAATTTCGCTTTCATAATGGAAATAACGATTCTAGCTAATCGGACGACTACTCCCACTCGATTGTTCCGGGAGGTTTGGAACTAATATCGTAGACGACGCGATTGACGCCGACAACTTCGTTAATGATCCGATTGGAAACGCGTTGCAGCACTTCGTAAGGAACGCGGACCCAATCAGCAGTCATCGCGTCCTTGCTCTCTACAATTCGCACTGCGATGACATTGTCGTAAGTGCGCTCATCGCCCATAACGCCCACTGTTCGAACAGGGAGAAAGACGCAGAATGACTGCCATACCTTGTAGTACAGATCCGATTCCATCATCTCCTCGTGCAGGATCGCGTCCGCCTTGCGAAGCACGTCTAGCTTTCTCGAATTGATCTCGCCGAGAACTCTCACTCCCAATCCTGGGCCAGGAAAGGGTTGGCGCCATACCACTTCCTTCGGCAAGCCCAACTCCGCTCCCAAAGCGCGAACCTCGTCCTTAAACAATTGGCGCAGCGGCTCCAACAACTCGAACTTCATGTTCTTGGGCAAGCCGCCCACGTTGTGGTGACTTTTGATCGTGGCCGCCGGATTGCCGTCGATGGATACGCTCTCGATCACATCCGGATACAAGGTGCCCTGCGCTAGGAACTTAGCGTGACCGATTTTCTTGAGCGATTCCTGGAAAACTTGAACGAAGGTATTGCCGATGATCTTGCGCTTGCGCTCAGGATCGCGAACGCCTTTCAGACGCTTGAGGAACTTCCCGCCCGCTCGGGCCACCCGAACGTCCATATTGAAGTGGCGCTTGTACAGATCGACCACCAGCTCGCGTTCGTTCAATCGCAACAATCCGTTGTCGACGAATACGCAAGTCAGTTGGCGACCAATCGCCTTGTGAATCAAGGCGGCCGCGACCGATGAGTCGACGCCACCGCTGAGTCCCAACAACACGCGATCTTCCCCCACTGTCTCCCGAATCGAACGAATTGACTCTTCCGCCAGACTTGCCATGGACCAATCCGCCCGGCATCCGCAGATCTTGCGGAGAAAATTTTCCAGAATGTTCAATCCGCCCTCAGTGTGATCAACCTCAGGGTGGAATTGGATGCCATAGAATTTGCGCGATTCATCGGCGATTCCCGCGAATCCCGAATTTTCGGTCGAAGCGATCGCCTTGAAGCCAGTCGGCAGCTTAGCCAGTCGGTCGCCGTGCGAATTCCAGACGCGCAGCTTGTTCGGCAAGCCTCGAAACAGGCGTCCCTTAGTCTTGATCTTGAGCTCGCCATGACCGTATTCCCGTTCGCCGCTTTTCTCGACCTTGCCCCCCAGCATATGGCCCAGCAATTGGACGCCGTAGCAGATACCCAAGACGGGAACGCCTAGACTGAAGATGCGCTTATCAGGACGCGGGGACCCTTTCTTGAGAACGCTTTCCGGACCGCCCGAAAGGATGATTCCAACGACATTGTCCTTCTTAAGCTCCCGAGCGGTCGTCTTGTAATGATAGATTTTCGAGTAGACCGAACACTCGCGAATGCGACGGGCAATCACTTGAGTGTATTGAGATCCGAAATCGAGTACCGCTACGGTTTGGTGCTTCATAGAAAAACGCGCATTTAATCATTTAGGCCCGGAAACTGTCACTCACTTTTAAAGGGAAAACGCTAAACGGATGGTTTTATCGCTCGTTCGCTTACCCTAGTACGAGAGCTCGTAGTTCTTGTAGTCGCAATCCGGACACGCCTCTCCTTCCGACACATCCGCTTTAGTGACCGAGTAGAGATTGCCACATCGGACGCAGTGAAACACTTTCTGCCTGCGCCTCGCTTCGAATCGTCGCCCATCTCGACGATCATAGAAGAACCAAAGCAAAGTGACGCCGACGAGCGCAGAGCCGGAGTAAAGGATGAGAAACCAAGTAAACGCTTGCATGAGCCGAAAATGAAAAATGCGTTCTCCACCAAAGAAGAACGCATTCGCAAAGTCTTGTTCCGAAACGAAAGGACTTACTCGCCCTTCTTTTCTTCTTCGCCTTCGTCTGCCTCGGGAGCGGCTTCCTCCGCTTCAGCGGTCGGAGCTTTTTCCGCTTCCGCCTCGGGAGCAGCCTCTTCAGCTGCGACAGCTTCTTCGGCCTCCGCTGCAGGTTCTTCTTCCGCCTCTTCGGTTTCTTCTACGACGGGAGCAGGAGCCTCTTCCTTCTTGGCCTTTGGCTTCGGCTTGCTCTTCTTGGCATAGCCTTCGTCATCCGCATTGATCAATTCGATCAACGCCATTTCCGCAGCGTCGCCACGGCGAGCTCCGAGCTTGTAGATGCGGGTGTAGCCACCTTCGCGGTCGCGAAACTCCTCGACCTTTTCATCGAAAAGCAGATGCACCGCATCCTTGTCGCGAACGCGCGAAATCGCCATGCGGCGATTGTGCAGGTCGCCCTTCTTTGCCAAGGTGATCACTTTCTCCACGAAAGGACGAAGCGCTTTGGCCTTCTTCAAAGTGGTCGTAATGCGACCATGGGTGATGAGCGCGGTTGAGAGATTGGCGAGGAGCGCTTCGCGGTGCTCCTTCTTAACGCCGAGTTGATTGCTATGCTTGCGGTGACGCATTGCTGATAAAGGTTAAACGTTCTAAATACTTGGATAGCGCTCGACTAGAGTTCCTTCTTCATGTCGAGAAGGCGCTCGTCGAACTTCATGCCCAAGGAAAGGCCGAGCGACTCGAGCTTGTCCTTGATTTCGTTGAGCGACTTCTTGCCGAAGTTGCGGTACTTGAGCATCTCTTGCTCGCTCTTCATAGCCAACTCGCCAACGGTCGTAATGTTCGCGTTGTTCAAGCAATTGGCCGCGCGAACGGAAAGCTCGATTTCGTTAACGCTCATGTTGAGCAGCTTGCGCAGCTTGTTCTGCTCTTCGCTGACTTCCGCGCCTTCGTCTTCGAACTCGTAGTTCTCGTCGGAAACGTTGTCGAAAACATCGAGATGGTGCTTAAGAATCGCGCCGCTTTGCTTGAGGGCGTCATCTGGAGTGATGCGACCATCGGTCCAGATTTCGAGAAGCAACTTGTCGTAGTCGGTGATTTGACCGACACGCGTCGCTTCAACGGAGTACTTAACCAAGCTGACTGGGCTGAAGAGCGAATCGATTGGAATTACGCCAATCGGCTGATCTTCGCTTTTATTGTCTTCGCCGGGGCAGTATCCGCGACCTACCTTAACTTCCAGTTCTGCAGTGAACTGCATCTCGCGATCGAGCGTGCAGATAATCTGATCCGGATTGACGACCTCTACATTCTGATCGGCTTGAATGTCGGCAGCCGTCACGGCGCCCGAGCGATTCACGTTGATCATCAACTTCGCGCCATCGCGATTGTGGCAAATGAGCAGAACCTTCTTCAGGTTGAGCACGATGTCGGTCACGTCTTCGACGATTCCTTCAACGCTCTGAAACTCGTGACTCACGCCGTCGATCTTAACCGAGGCGATACCGGCGCCCTCGATCGAGCTGAGCAAAACGCGGCGCAGAGAGTTGCCGATAGTGTGTCCGTAGCCCGCCTCGAAAGGCTCGGCGATGAACTTTGCGTAGGTGGCGGATGCGCCCTCCTCTACTTTAACAAGTCGGTTGGGCAGTTCGAACTTTCCGATACGTTTTGGCATTGCGCGGTAAGGGTCTTAGTACAGCTGAACAAATAAGGCGAAAGAGTGATGCGAAAGCCGATTAGAAACGGCTGTAGAATTCTACGATCAGCTGTTCGTTGATCGATGGTTCCATTTCTTCTCGGTTCGGAAGGCGGTTGACAGTTCCACGGAAGGCTTCGTCGTTACGCGTCATCCAATCCGGCACATTGCGAAGACGAGTAGCCTCCATGTTGCGGGTCGCCAACTGGCGAGACGAGGTACCGTTCTTCACTTCGATCTCGTCGCCTGGCTTAACTTGGAAGCTAGGAATGTCTACCTTCTGGCCATTGACGCGAATGTGTCCGTGGTTGACGAATTGACGAGCCGCTTGACGCGTCTTGGTGAAGCCGAGCAAGTAAACGATGCTATCGAGACGTGTCTCGAGAAGCTGCAAGAATATCGTACCGGTAACGCCGCGAGTGTTCTTCGCTTGCTCGAAGGTGCGACGGAATTGCTTCTCCATCAAACCGTACATGTAGCGAAGCTTCTGCTTTTCGCTCAGACCAATGGAGTATTCCGACTGCTTGCGACGCAAACGCGGACCGTGCTGCCCAGGTGGGTAGCCACGCTTTTCCAAAGACTTGTGGTTGCCGAAAATCGGCTGACCGAAACGTCGGCTGATCTTTACTGTAGGACCGGTATAGCGAGCCATGAGAAGTGTAAGTTTAAAACGTTAAATGAGGGATTTCCGAATTAGACGCGACGGCGCTTCGGTGGACGGCAGCCATTGTGAGGAATTGGAGTCGTGTCTACGATGGACGCGATTTCCAAACCAAGAGACTGGAATGCGCGTACGGCGGAATCGCGTCCCATTCCAGGGCCCTTCACGTGAATGATCACTTCCTTGAGACCGTGCGCCATCGCTGCCTTGGCCGCGTTTTGAGTAACGACTTGGGCCGCATAGGCGGTCGATTTGCGAGAGCCGCGGAAATTCATCTTACCAGCGCTCGCCCAGGAGATCGTGTTACCCTTGGTGTCCGTGATGGTGACGATGGTATTGTTGAAAGTAGCGCTTACCTTGGCAATGCCTGTGGTGATGTTCTTGCTACCCTTCGCCTTGCGAATCTTAAGCTCGCCGATTTCTTCTTTCAGCAAGTCCTGAGCAGTCGGTTGCTTCTTGACGCCACCTGGCGCAAGCTCCTCTTCTTCCGCCTTGGGCGCTTCCGCATCCTCGGCTACCGGAGCGTCGACAGCTTCCTTTTCTTCTTCTGGTTGAGCGTTTTCTTCAGCCATTGTTATGCGCCTCTATAATTATTTGCGGAGTCCGCCTACGCTTGCGGCCTTGCCTTTGCGAGTGCGAGCGTTGGTCTTCGTGCGTTGGCCACGAACCGGTAGGCCGCGACGGTGACGCAAACCGCGATAGGAATTGATCGCCTGCAAACGCTTCATATTCGCAGCCAGATCGCGACGCAGATCGCCTTCGACGAGATAGTTCAACTCGTTGATCTTGGCCATAATCGCATTGATCTGCTCTTCGTTCAGATCCTTGGCTCTCATGTCAGGATCGATCCCGGTTTGCTCCAACACAATGGAAGCGCGTTCTGGCCCGATTCCGTAGATGTAACGGAGCGAGTACGCGAGTTTCTTATTGTTTGGAATGTCTACGCCTAGAATACGTGGCATTTGATTAGGAAGTTGTTGATGTTAAATTGTTTGAAAACCTTCAGGAATCGAGTCGAACGGGTCTCGGAGATGCCTCTAGTTTCGACGAAACGAGGTCACCTCCCTCGCAGCGCGGGGCCGAAAAGGAAAAAGAGTGAGGTGATGACGTCTCGAAACCATAAAGTAAAGATTTAATTTGAGGTTAATTGCAATACCCACGCCACGATGCCAACGGCGAAGATCGCCAGCAGCCAGAAGTAGAGTTTGCCCACATTCTTCATGTCCGCTGCCCCTGCCAAACCAGGGTCGAGGCTCTTGGTGTTGCCGCGGCTCTTAATACGACCCTTCTTGAGGAATCCATCATAGTGACGCTGCAGCAGGTGCGTCTCGATCTGGCGCATCGTGTCCAGCATAACGCCCACCGTAATGAGCATGCCGGTTCCACCAAAGAAGATGGCCACTCGCATCGGGATATTCGCCTGGAAGAGCAGGATATCCGGAAAGAGCGCGATAGCGGTGAGGAATATCGAACCCGCCAAGGTAAGACGCGTCATTACGAAATCGAGGAACTTGGCCGTGGGCGCGCCCGGACGAACGCCAGGAACGTAGCCACCGTACTTCTTCAAGTCATCCGCTATCTGGATCGGCTTAAACATCACTGAAACCCAGAAGTAGGAGAAGAAGAGAATCATCAGACCGAACACTACATAGTAGCTCGTCGAGCCGTGAACCAAGTAGTTCGAGAGATCGATCATCCACTGCTGGTCCAAGCCGGCCCCGATTTGCGAGATAATCTGCTGAGGGAAAGCGAGGATTGCGGACGCGAAAATGACAGGCATAACGCCTGAGTAGTTGACCTTCAAAGGCATGAAGGAACTTTGTCCGCCGTATACCTTACGACCCACAACGCGCTTCGCATATTGGACCGGGATCTTACGTACCGCTTGAATCACGGCCACCAGACCGGCCGTAACGCCAACGCCTAGCAGAATCATCATCACCGCGTGAATGAACTTCAAATTCTGACCAGCGCCGACCGGAGCGAAAAACAGACTGTAGGTCGCTGACACCGCGCCCGGCAAATCGGCGAGAATACCCACCGTAATCAAGAGCGAGATGCCATTGCCTATGCCCGAGCGTGTGATTTGCTCGCCAATCCACATCAAGAGAACAGTTCCCGCCGTGAGGAAAATGGTCGACGTAACCAAGAACCAAGTCTTGCCCACGATTACGATCTCGCCGTACTCGGCGAGATTGTAGCCCGGGAAGAGGCGTCCTGGATTCTCAAGAGCGAGAATCAGCAATACGGACTGAACCGCGCTGATTGCCACAGTCGCATAACGCGTGTATTGATTCAGCTTTTGACGACCCGTTTCCCCTTCTTGCTGCAAACGAGCCAAGGCCGGGAAAACGGCCCCCATGAGCTGAAAGATAATCGAAGCCGAAATGTACGGCATAATGCCCAATGCGAAAACCGCTCCCTTGAGAAGGGCTCCCCCAGTGAACATATTGTAGAGACCGAGCAAACTGCCCCCGCCCTGCGCTGTCTGATCCGCGAAGAATGCCTGCAATGGAAGCGTGTCCAAACCAGGCAAGGGAATATTAGCCCCGATTCGATAGACGAACAACAGCGACAGCGTAATGAAAATGCGCTGACGCAGTTCGGGGATTTTCAAGCAGTTGGTAAATGCAGAGAGCATGCTTTATCGATCTCGATCTAGTTCCTTATTCGCTCGCCGCTTCTTCGGCCGGAGCCGCTTCTACAACGATCGCTTCGCCGCCAGCTTTCTCGATCTTCTCTTTCGCAGAACCGCTAAACTTCGCTGCGGAGACCTTGAGCGCCTTGCTCAATTCGCCTTCGCCCAAGATCTTCAAAGGCTTGTCGTTCGCGCGAACGAGTCCAGCCGCGACAAGCGCTTCGCGATTCACTTCGGAAACCGAGTCGTCAAGTTTAGCTAGCTCGCCCACATTAACGGTTTCGTAGTAGGTCTTGAAGTTCTTGTTATTGAAGCCGCGACGCGGAAGCTTGCGGAAGATCGGCATTTGGCCGCCTTCGAAGCCAATGCGGATACCGCCGCCCGAACGAGCGGTTTGGCCCTTGCCGCCACGACCGCAAGTTTTGCCATGACCGTTGCCTTCGCCGCAACCGACACGCTTACGGCGGTGTACCGCGCCTTTGACGTTAGAAAGATTATGTAGTCTCATTATTAGAGTCCTCGTTTACGGTGTTACTTATTAGCTGCGAAGACGCTTGTAGTCTTCGTAGGTCTTCAGCTTGCGCAGCCCGTCGAGCGTCGCGTATACGACTGCGTTCGGGTTGTTAGAGCCCAGAGACTTGGTCAATACGTTCTGCACGCCAGCCGCTTCGAGCACGGCGCGAACGCCACCGCCCGCGATAATTCCCGTACCCGTGGTCGCGGGACGCAAGAGAACCTTGCCGCCGTCGAACTCGCCGAGAACTTCGTGCGGGATCGTGTCGCCCTTGAGCTTCACAGGCTCGAGCATCTTGCGAGCGCCTTCGCTGCCCTTGCGGATCGACTCGGGAACTTCGTTCGCCTTGCCGTAGCCGACGCCCACTTTGCCTTCCTTGTCGCCAGCGACAACAAGAGCCGAAAAGCTGAAACGGCGTCCACCCTTAACGACCTTGGCGCAACGATTGATGAACACGACTTTTTCGAAAATGCCGTCGTCGTCCTTCTCTTGCTCGTCGCGACGTCCGCGGCCGCGATTGCCGCCGGGGCCACGATTGCCGCCGGGACCGCGATTGCCGCCGGGTCCACGATTGCCTCCGGGACCGCGATTACCGCCAGGTCCACGATTGCCGCTAGGAGCTTGAGTAGCCGCGGGAGCTTCGGTAGCTGCAGCCGTTTCAGTTGGTTTGTTTTCTTCGGTGCTCATAGGGCAATTAGAATTGTAGGCCAGCTTCCCGAGCGGCTTCTGCAAAGGTCTTTACGCAGCCATGGTACTGCCGACCATTCCGGTCGAATACCACTGCGCTGATTCCGGATTCCTTCGCCTTTTCGCCGAAGGATTTGCCAAGCGCCGAAGCGCCCGCGTTGTTCGCCTTGAGGCCCTGCTCGCGCAGTTCCTTGCCCAAAGTCGATACGAATACGAGGGTCTTGCCTTCGTCGTCGTTGATGGCCTGGGCGTAAATGTGCTTGTTGCTGAAGTGCACGCTCAAACGAGGACGCTCTTCCGTTCCGGCGACCTTCTTGCGAATACGCCAGCGGCGTTTTTGAGCGAGCTCTCTCTTCTTTTGAATCTTCATTTCGAAATACGTTAGATATTGTTACTATCAGGCTTGCGACCGCGTATTAAGCGACCGTCTTGCCCTCCTTGCGGATTTCGTGCTGTCCGACGATGTGAACGCCCTTGCCCTTATAAGGCTCTACCGGGTGATAGTGGCGAATCGACGCAGCAGCCTGTCCGACTACTTGCTTGTCGATGCCTTCGACCTTCAACTTCGTTCCGCCATCGGTAACGGTAATCGTTACGCCTTCGGGAATGTCGTAGTTGATGTCGTGCGAGAAGCCGAGCTTCAGGTTCAATACCTTGCCCTTGAGCGTCGCATTGTAGCCAACCCCGCTGATCTCGATGTCTTTCGAGAAACCTTGGGTCACGCCAATCACCAAACCATTGATGATGGAACGCGCCGTTCCGTACATGGCGTTAGCGAATCGCGTCTTGTTCGACGGAGCGACCTTGATTTGGCCATCTTCGACCTCAATCGAAACGTCCTTCGAGAAGGTTTTGCTCAGTTCGCCCTTGGGGCCCTTGACCTTGATTGACGATCCCGAAACATCGACAGTAACGCCGTCCGGTATCGCGATAGGAAGTTTTCCAATTCTACTCATTGTTCGCGTCCTTTCCTACCAAACGTTGCAGACCATCTCGCCACCGAGCTTCTGACGGCGCGCATCGCGATCCTTCATCAGACCTTTGGGGGTAGTGAGAATGCAAACGCCCAAGCCATTCAAAACGCGCGGAATGTCCGAGCTCTTCGAGTAAAGACGAAGACCAGGACGGCTCACGCGCTCGAGACCGTTAATGGAAGGCTCTCCATCGACATACTTCAGCTGGACGTCGAGGGTCTTGTGACCGCGGTCGTCCTGGGAATCCGAGTAGTCGGCGATAAAGCCTTCTTCTTTTAGAATACGAGCGATTTCCGCCTTCATCTTAGAATGCGGAGATACGCAAACATCCTTGCCTGCGCTAGAGGCGTTGCGGATGCGTGTTAGGAAGTCGCTGATTGGATCAGTGTGCATAGTTTTTGTCGTTAAAGCCGGGCGATATCCATACTCCCGGCAGGAAAAAATATTCTGTTATGAAAAGGGAAGCGGCTAGCTCTACCAGGAAGACTTGGTAACGCCAGGAATTTTTCCGGCGAGGGCCAATTCGCGGAAGGTCAAGCGAGACAGACCGTAGCGACGGATGTAAGCGCGAGGGCGACCCGTAATGTTGCAACGATTGCGGATGCGAATCTTATTGGAGTTGCGGGGAAGCTTGCAGAGCTTGCGCTGAGCCGCGAAGAACTCTTCGTCCGTAGAGTCGGGATTGGCCAAAATGGCCTTCAACTCGGCGCGCTTAGCTGCGTAGCGCTCCACCAGACGGCGGCGTTTTTCGTTACGTGCGATCGATGATTTCTTTGCCATGGTACTAAGTTAGGCTGCGGTTTCAGCTTCTTCGTTCTTGTCGTCTTCCTGCTTCGAATGCTTGCGGAACGGCATGCCCAGCAGATCGAGCAGCTCGTATCCTTCCTCGTCAGACTGCGCCGACGTAACGAAGGTCATTTCCAGACCCGATTGACGCTTGATGGAATCAACCGAGATTTCAGGGAAGATGGTAATGTCCGTAACGCCGAGAGAGTAATTCCCGTTGCCGTCGAACTTGCTTGGAATGCCGCGGAAGTCGCGAATCGAAGGAAGCGCCACGGCGATCAAACGCAGGAGGAAGTCCCACATGCGCTCGCCACGCAAAGTGACTTTGCAGCCGATCGGCATACCTTCGCGAAGCTTGAAGTTCGCGATGCTCTTCTTGGCGATGGTCTTGATCGGCTTTTGACCGGTGATCAGTCCGAGGTTCTTGACCGACTCTTCCATCACGGCCTTGTCGAGCAGCGCGCTGACGCCCACGTTGATCACGATCTTCTCGATGCGTGGAATCTGGTAGGCATTCTTGTAGCCGCGGGACTTCTTGAGGGCCTCGACGACTTTCGTTTCGTAGTGTTCTTTAATGAAATTTTGAGAGCTCATGTCTTTCGTCCGGATTTCCGACCCGGAGCGGGTTCAGTTCTCGTTAACAGCTGAATTAGTTCTTACTCGCCTGACGTTCGTCGTACTTGCTGGCGAGCATTAGATTGGAAAGGTGAATGGTGCCTTCGCGTTCCGCGATTTGGCCATCGGGATGTTCCTCGGACTTCTTCATGTGACGCTTGATCATCATGAGGCCTTCAACGACCGCTCGGTTCTTGGCGCCGCGGATCTCGAGGATCTTGCCGCGCTTGCCCTTTTCCTTGCCGGCGAGGACGATGACTTCGTCGCCTTGTTTTACGTGTTGCTTAGCCATGTTACAGTACCTCCGGAGCTAGGGACACGATCTTCATGAACTTCTTGTTGCGAAGTTCGCGAGCGACGGGCCCGAAAATGCGCGTGCCGCGCGGATTGCCATTGCCGTCGAGGATGACGATCGCATTGCTGTCGAAACGCAGGTAACTGCCATCGCGACGGCGAATCGGCGCCTTGGTGCGAACGACGACCGCTTTTACCACGGAGCCTTTCTTCACCGAAGCGTCGACCGAGCTTTCCTTGATGTTCACCACGATGACGTCGCCGATGTCGGCCGTCTTCTTGCGCTGGCCCAAACGACGAATCATATGGGCGCGCTTGGCGCCGGTGTTGTCTGCAATCTGCAGTTCTGAACGTAATTGAATCATTGTAAACTACTCTCCTTTATTCTGCAGCCGCTGCTTCGACGACTTCGTCTTCGGAAGCGATGTTGCCGCCAACGATCGGAGCGCGATCGATAATACGGACCAAACGCCAGCGCTTGAGGCGGCTCAAAGGACGCGTCTCCATAATCTCGACACGGTCGCCAAGTCGGGCGTCGTTGGCGTCGTCGTGCACGTGAACGACGGTCTTGCGGTTAATCACCTTGCGGTAGCGCGGGTGAGGATTCTTGTAGTCGTAAGTTACCTTGATGGACTTGTCGCCCGAAATCGAGGTCACCTTACCGATAAGGGTCTTTCTGCTGTTACGCGTGTTTTCCATGACTTCTCAGCGTTTGGGTTAGGCCTTGGCCTCCGCGAGGAGTTTCTCCTGGCGGATCGTTTCCATCTTGGCGATGTCCTTGCGGCGCTGCGTCAGCTCCGCGGTGTTCTCTACTTGTCCGGTTTGCTTCTTGAGCTTGAGCTGGAGAAGATCGTCGCGCGTGTCGCGAATGGTCTTCTCGAGTTCCGGAATCGAAAGTTCTCTGATGTCTTTAACCTTCATGATTGCGTTTCCTCTCTCGGATCAATCGATGTTTTCACGCACGATGAAGCGCGTCTTGAAGGGAAGCTTCGTATCCGCCAAACGCATCGCTTCCTTAGCGACTGCGAGCGGAACGCCTGCCAATTCGAAGAGGATCAAGCCTGGCTTGACGACCGCTACGTAGTGATCGACAGGGCCCTTGCCCTTACCCATACGGGTTTCGAGAGGCTTCTTGGTGATCGGCTTGTGAGGGAACACGCGAATCCACAGCTTTCCCTTACGTTTCATGTGACGAGTGATCGCAACACGAGCCGCCTCGATCTGATTGCCGGTAAAGTGGCCGCGACCGAGAGCTTGAATAGCGTAGTCGCCGAAGGCCATCGTATCGCCGCCCTTGGCATTGCCGCGCATGCGGCCTTTGTGCATCTTGCGATACTTGGTTCTGGAAGGTGTGAGTGCTGGCATGGCTCAGTAAAGGGGTTTATTGTTCGTCCTTTTTGAAGATCCAGCACTTCACGCCAATGATGCCGTAAACGGTCTTGGCTTCGGAAGTGCCGTAATCGATGTCTTCGCGCAAGGTGTGGAGAGGCACGCTTCCTTGACGCTGAATTTCGGTGCGGGCGATGTCCGCTCCGCCCAAACGACCGCCAACTTGCACCTTAATTCCGTCCGCTCCAAGACTCATGGCCATTTGCACGGCCTTCTTCATAGCCCGGCGGAAAGAAATGCGTCGCTCCAACTGGAGGGCGACATTGTCGGCGACCAGCTTCGCTTCGAGCTCAGGCTTCTTGACTTCCTGAATGTCGAGCAAGATGTCCTTGCCGGTCATCTTGGAGAGATCTTCCTTAATCTTTTCGATCTCCTGTCCCTTGCGACCGATAACGATACCGGGGCGGGCGGTGAAGATCTTGACGCGAACGCGCGACGAAGCGCGCTCGATGAAGATGCGAGGCACGGAAGCGAACTGGAGTTTCTCCATCAGCTTTTCACGGATGATGTAGTCCTCGTGCAAAGTGTTCGCGAACTCGCGCTTGGGAGAGAACCAGCGAGATTGCCAGTTGCGATTAACGGCGAGACGGAAACCTATAGGATGCGTTTTTTGACCCATTTGTGGTAATTCGTTTAAGCGTTGTCGGTAAGTACGATGCGGATGTGGGACATACGCTTGCGACGCTTGGCGACACCGCCGCGAGCGGCTGCCTTGAAGCGCTTGAGAGACGGTCCCATTTCAATGATGGCCCGATCGACCGTCAAAGCGTCGGCCGAAAGGTCGTGGTTATTCTCCGCATTGGCGATTGCCGACTGCAGGGTTTTCGCGATCAAAGCGGCCGACTTGCGAGGGATGAACTTAAGCAGGTCCAAGGCGTCGTTGGCTTGCTTGCCGCGGATAACGCGCGCCACTTCGTTCACCTTCTTAGGCGACATGCGAGCGTATTTAGTGAGAGCGTGTACTTCCATTTCTCAGATCTCCTTATTACTTGCTGCCGCCGTGGGCTTTGAACATGCGCGACTGAGAAAATTCGCCGAGCTTGTGGCCAACCATATTCTCGGTGACGTAGACAGGAACGAAGGTCTTGCCATTGTGCACGCTGAAGTTGAGTCCGACGAATTCAGGGGTGATGGTGGAACGGCGAGACCAGGTCTGAATCGGCTTGCGATCGTTAGCGGCCTGAGCTCGTTCGACCTTGTCCATCAAATGCGGGTCGATGAATGGTCCTTTTTTAAGTGAGCGAGACATTTTCTATTCTTCTCCTCTGAAAATTAGCGTTTGAACTTGCGACCGTTGCGACGGACCAAGATGAGACTGTTGCTTTCCTTGGACTTGCGGCGAGTTGGGAAACCCTTCGCCAGCTGACCCCAAGGAGACACGAGCATTTGGCGACCGCCGCCACCCTTGCTCTTCGCTTCGCCACCGCCATTGGGGTGATCGACCGGATTCATGACAACGCCACGAACGCGAGGACGCTTGCCCTTCCAACGATTGCGACCGGCCTTGCCGATCACGACTTTGGAATGCTCCGCGTTGCCGACAACTCCGATGGTCGCCATGCAATTCTTGCTGACCAAGCGAAGTTCGCCCGATGGCATTTTCAATTGAGCGTGGTTGCCTTCGATGTTGACCAACTCGATGGAATTGCCTGCAGAGCGCGCCAACTGAGCGCCCTTGCCTGGCAACAGCTCGACCGCATGGATCTTGGTTGCAGGCGGAATGACTGCCAAAGGCATCGCGTTGCCAATGTTGAAATCGATTGCCTTCTTGGAAGAGCTGACCTTGTCGCCAACCTTCAGGCCTTCCGGAGCGATGATGTAACGCTTTTCGCCGTCCGCATAAGCGAGCAAGGCGATGAAAGCCGTACGACCGGGATCATACTCGATCGCTTGCACCTTCGCCGGAATGTCGAACTTGTTGCGCTTGAAATCGACGATACGCAAGAGGCGCTTGTGACCGCCGCCGCGACGACGCGAGGTGACGCGCCCATAGCAGTTGCGACCCGCCGACTTGCTGTAGGAAGTGGTCAGATTCTTCTCCGGGCGCTTCTGCGTGATTTCGCGCTTTTGAAGTTCGGCGAAACGCAGAGTCGGAGTGACTGGATTAAATTTGATAATAGCCATTTTCGTGTATCCTCCGCGCTTATACGATTTCGATGGTGTCGCCCGTCTTCAACGTAACGATCGCCTTCTTGTAGTCGGACTTATAGTTGGAGCGACCTGTCTTGCGGTTGCGAGTCGGCTTGCCCTTTTGGTTGATGACATTGACGCGGGTAACGGTTACGGAAGGGAATGCCTTCTCTACCGCCAACTTGATAGCGTACTTGTTCGCGTCTTTGAATACTTCGAAAGTGTACTGCCCGATTTCCGCGGATTGCAGATTGGACTTTTCAGTCAATCGAAGGGATTTGAGAATCTTGTCTGCTTGAATCATTTCGAGCCTCCTTTCGAACGGGAGATAAGCGTTTCGAGCGCCTGGCGCGACACGATGACATTGTCGAATTGAGCGAGCTCGGAAATGCTAACCGTCGCAGCTTCTTCAGGGAAGATGCGAGCGATGTTGCGAATCGCCAAGAAGGTCGTTTCCGAGTACTGCTCGTCGATCAAGAGAACCGAACCCTTTTCAGCGACCTTGGCGATGATTCCATCGGCGACCTTAGTCTTGGCCGGCGCGAAATCGATCGCTTCGATTACCACCAGCGAACCGTCGTTGGCGCGTTCGAACAAAGCGCGATTGAAGGCGAGCTGACGCACTTTCTTGTTTACCTTCTTCGAGTAGTCGCGTGGCTTGGGGCCGAACACGACGCCACCGCCTACCCAAATGGGGGAGCGCGTGCTGCCAGCGCGAGCGCGACCGGTGCCCTTCTGGCGCCACGGCTTCTTGCCGCCGCCGCGAACTTCGCCGCGGGTCTTCGTATTGGCGCTGCCCTGACGAATGTTCGCCGCTTGAGCTACGATGACCTCCTTCAGCGCTTGCAGTCCTTTGCTGTCTTCGAACACCGGAATGTCGAATTCGCTTTCGCCGCTTTCGCTGCCGTCGTTGTTAAATACTTTCAACTTCATGGTTATCCAGTCCTTTCAGGCTTACTTGCCCTTGATCGCGCTGCGAACCACAATGGTGTCGCCGTTGTTTCCAGGAACCCCGCCCTTGACGAGGATGAGGTTCTTTTCCGCGTCGACCTTGACGATCTTGAGGTTCTGAACCGTGCGTTGCTTGCCGCCCATGCGACCCGGCATCTTCTGGTTCTTGAATACGTGACCCGGCCATTGGCAGAGTCCAATCGAACCAATACGGCGATGGAACATCGAGCCGTGAGACGCGGGACCGCCCTTTACATTGAAGCGCTTGACGACGCCTTGGAAGCCACGACCCTTGGTCGCTGCGATCACGTCTACCTTCTCGCCCTCTTCGAATTTGCTTACATCCAGAACATCGCCCGCGACGTATTCGGGAGCGTCGTCGCAACGGACTTCGCGAATGGAACGAGGAGTGGCAACGCCATGCTTCTTGGCGTGATTGCGTTCCGCCTTGCTAGCTCGCTTTTCCTTCTTGGTTTCGTAACCGATCTGGATGGCATTGTAGCCGTCCGTATCGGTGGTCTTCACTTGAAGTACCGGGCAAGGACCAGCCTGAATGACTGTGACGGGAACCTGAACGGTGCCGTCGTAAACCTGGGTCATGCCCAGCTTTTTGCCTAAGAGTGTGTAGTTCATATTTCTAAGAGGTAGGTGGAGCGTCTGCTCCGTTTCGTTAGACCCACGTTAGCGCCGGGACATACCCAGCGAAAGTGTCTGTCAATCCGACCGCGTTAAACGTTGATAGAGATGTCTACCCCCGATGGCAGATTAAGCTTCTTCAGCTCATCTACGGTTTGGGCTGTCGGCTCGACGATGTCCAACAGGCGTTTGTGCGTACGGATTTCAAATTGCTCCATGGCCTTCTTGTCCACGTGCGGCGACTTGTTCACGGTGACCTTTTCGATCCGCGTGGGAAGCGGCACAGGACCGGAAACACGAGCGCCGGAACGCTTTGCGGTATCCACGATCTCGGACGCGGACTGATCGATAACTCGATAGTCGAATCCTTGAAGTCTGATGCGTATTTTTTGTCCAGTCATGAAATTTGTATGTTGTTTTTAAAATGTATGATTAATGCCTAGCGGCTGAGGTCTTCTGTGATGCGAGCCAACACATTGCTGGGCACTTCCTCGAAGTGGGAAGTTTCCATCGAATAGTTAGCTCGTCCTTTGGAAAGGGAACGCACATCGGTCGCGTAGCCGAACATCGTCTCGAGCGGCACAACTGCTGTAACGATAGCCAGATCGTTCTTCGACTCCATATTTTGAATATGCCCGCGGCGGCGATTAAGATCGCCGATGATGTCGCCTTGGAATTCGTCGGGGGTCGTCACTTCGACCTTCATCACCGGTTCCAAGAGAATGGGATCCGCCAGCTTCATCGCTTCCTTGAAAGCGAAAATGCCAGCCATCTTGAAAGCCATCTCCGAAGAATCGACGTCGTGGAAGGAGCCATCTACGATGCGAACCTTCCAATCGACCACCGGATATCCAGCGACCACGCCATTGTTCGCGGCTTCGCGGATGCCGTCTTCCGTCGGCTTGATGAACTCCTTGGGAATGACTCCGCCAACGATTTCGTTGACGATCTCGATTCCCTTACCGGTTTCCTGCGGCTCTAGCTTGATCACGGCGTGACCGTATTGACCGCGTCCACCCGATTGACGGATGAACTTGCCTTCGGCTTCCGCGTTCGAACGGACCGTTTCGCGATAGGCGATCTGCGGCTTGCCCGATTGAGCCTGAACCTTGAACTCGCGGAAGAGTCGATCTCGGATGATCTCCAAGTGGAGTTCTCCCATACCGGAGATGATGGTCTGACCCGTTTCCTGATCGGTCTTCACCACAAAAGTGGGATCTTCTTCCGAGAGGCGGCCTAGTCCGAGCGAGAGCTTTTCCTGATCCGCAGTCGTTGCCGGTTCGATTGACATCGAAATCACCGGATCCGGGAACGACGGCGGCTCGAGAGCCACGTCCAAGTTTTTCGCCGAAAAGGTATCGCCCGTCCAAACGTTCTTCAATCCGATCGCGGCGCAAATATCGCCTGAACGAACTTCGTTCACATCGTCGCGGCTGTCTGCCTTCATTATAAGAAGACGGCTGACGCGTTCGGATTTGCGAGTACGCGGATTGTAGAGGACATCGCCCTTCTTGATCGTTCCGCTGTAAACGCGAATGAAAACCAGCTTGCCGACATAGGGATCGCTCCAAAGCTTGAAAGCGAGCGCTGCGGCCGGGCCATTGTCATTCGGTTCGATCGAAACATCGCCGCCTTTGCTATCATGACCTTCGACCGCATCCATATCGAGCGGGTTAGGCAGATAGTTGACGACCGCATCCAGCATGCTTTGCACGCCTTTGTTCTTGAAGGCAGAACCGGGAATCACGCCGACGAATTGACGGGAGAGCGTTGCCTTGCGAATAGCGAGTATCAGATCGTCTTCGCCGATTTCGTCACCACCAAGATACTTCTCGGCAAGATCGTCGTCGAAATCGGCAACCGCTTCGATAAGCGATTCGCGCAGTTCATCGACTTCGTCTCGCATGTCGCCTGGAATTTCGCAGTCGATGACATTGATGCCCATGGCATCGTCTTCGTCGAACTTGAAGGCCTTGAGTCGAACCAAGTCGATCATGCCCGAGAAGTTCTCTTCCGCTCCAATGTTCAAGAAGAGCGGATGGGCATTGGCTCCAAGCTTCGAGCGCATGTCTTCGATGGCTCCTTGGAAGTTCGCGCCTACGCGATCCATCTTGTTGACGAATGCGATACGCGGCACCTCGTACTTGTCGGCTTGACGCCAGACAGTTTCGGATTGCGGCTGAACGCCAGCGACGGCGCAGAAGACGGCTACCGCTCCGTCGAGAACGCGCAATGAGCGCTCGACTTCGGCAGTGAAGTCCACGTGGCCGGGAGTGTCGATGATATTGATCTGGTGCTTGATGTCCGCGAAGGGTCCTACCTTGTTTTCCCACTGGCAGGAGATCGCGGCCGATGTAATCGTGATGCCGCGTTCGCGTTCTTGCTCCATGAAGTCCGTGACGGCATTGCCATCGTGGACTTCCCCTATCTTGTGAACGACTCCGGTATAATAGAGTATGCGTTCCGTGGTTGTAGTCTTCCCGGCATCGATATGCGCTGCGATACCGATATTGCGCGTCCATTCCATAGGCACTGGGCGACAAGAGCCGTTCTTGGGGGACAGGCCTGCGGGAGATTCAACCATTTTTCAAAGAACAAAAGAAAGAGAAGGCAGCATCACCATCGAAGGTGAGCGAACGCGCGGTTCGACTGCGCCATCTTGTGAGTGTCTTCCTTTTTCTTAACCACCGAGCCAGTATTATTATAGGCGTCGATGATTTCGTTCGCCAGAGCCTCGCGCATCGGAATGCCCTTGCGAGCGGATGCTGCGGTGACCATCCACCGCATTGCCAAGGACTCTTGACGTTCGTAAGGAATTTCAAGCGGCACCTGGTAAGTCGCGCCACCGACACGGCGGCTCTTAACTTCCAAGCGCGGGCGGGCGTTTTCCAAAGCGCCGAGCAAGAGATCGACGGGATCGCCCTTTTCGAGCTTTTCGCTAACGCGCTCGAAAGCCGCGTACACAATGCGCTCTGCCAAAGTTTTCTTTCCGTCACGCATGACGGTGTTCACGAGGTGGCCAACCAAGATGCTTCCATAACGGGAATCAGGCTTGGTGGGGCGTTTTACTGCTCTTCTGCGACGTGACATTGTCTAAATTCGTTGTGTTGCTTAACTCTTTGGACGCTTTACGCCGTACTTCGAACGGCTGCGGCGACGCTTCTCCACGCCCATCGCGTCCAATGTTCCACGCACAATATGGTAGCGAACGCCAGGAAGGTCCTTAACACGACCGCCGCGTACCAATACGATGCTGTGCTCCTGCAAGCTGTGTCCTTCGTCAGGAATGTAGGCGATTACTTCGACTCCATTCGTCAAACGAACCTTTGCCACCTTACGGATAGCCGAATTCGGCTTCTTGGGAGTACGCGTCATGACTTGAACGCATACGCCACGACGGAACGGATTAGCGTCAAGCGCGGGCGATTTGGACTTGGTCCGTACCGCCTTGCGACCTTTTCTGACGAGTTGATTGATTGTTGGCATGATGAGAGATATAGAGAAAAGAGCGTGAAATTAGCTAGAAGCGTTACCTCGGCAAGAATTTTCTGCCGAAAAACGAGTAAAAAGCATACCCTGCCACAGGGTGGCTTGGAATGCTTTCGATCAGGGCGGATCTCCGAGGGGAAATCCTATGTAATATCAGCTACGATAAATTGAGAGCCTTGCGTTTTGCCGAGGCCGCGCAATGACATCAAGGCTAAAACGCTTCTATTATTAGAATATGGTTCATTTCTGCATCGCTCTGCCCTGCGAGGCCCAATCCGTCATCCGGAAATTCGGCATGAAGCCTTGTGGCGGTCACGGACGAGCCCAGTTTTTCGAGGGCGAAGGAACGCGACTAGCCGTCACCGGAATTGGACAGCTCGCCAGCGCCATCGCGACCACAGCCCTCGGGGCTCGATATCCCGAGAAGAACGCCATATGGGTCAATCTTGGCATCTGCGGCCACAAAAGCGCCCCCATCGGGAGCTGCTTCATAGCGAACCGGCTGGAATCGCCACTCTCCCTAGATCGACTCTATCCTCAGCTTCCTTGGAAAGGCGACTTTGCCGGAATCTCTTTGCGAACGCTCGACCAACCGACCACCGACTATCCCGAGCATGCTGCCGTCGATATGGAAGGCTTCGGATTCTACAAAGCCGCTCTGGCCTTCGCATCGACCGAATTCGTTCACTGCATCAAGATCGTCTCCGACAATGCCAGCAATCCCGCCAACGAGGTTTTCGACAAAGCATTCGTTTCCAAGTTGGTAGAAACCAGCTTGCCCCAGATAGCTTCGTTCTGCGACTCCCTCGCCGAATCCCGCCCTGCTGCCGAATGCAGCCAGTGGCGTTCCGCTATGGAGTCCGAAGCCAAGGAGCGCTTCGCGTTAACCGAGACCGAGCGGCACCAACTCCGCAACAGACTAGGTAAGCTCGACGTCTTGCTCGACTCCTCAGCCAAGGAACAAGCCAGCGCCTGGATCGGCGAAGCGCGAAACAAGAAACGCTTCCTTGCCCAACTCGAGATCGCGATCGACTCAGCGACCGCCACGGCTATCGGCTGATGTTCGACCGCCTTTACATCGAAGAAGCCGTTCGCGATCATGAACGAACCGTCGCCCTACTCGACCGCTACCCGAAAGCCGAGCGAATCTACTGCGAACGCTACGGAGAGATCTTCAATCCGAACCGCCAAAACTTCCGACTGCAAAAACAGCGGCCATCCTTGATATTGGCCGAGAAGAGGGGAAAACGCGTCCTTCCGACCCCGCCCGATTACGGGCTCGGCGCAGACAGCCACTACTACTTCTCCCACATGCTGAACTGCCTGTACGACTGTCGCTACTGCTTCCTCCAGGGAATGTACCAGTCGGCCAACTATGTTCTTTTCGTCAATTTCGAAGACTTCCAATCGGATATCCAGGCAACGGCCCAATCGGAACCCGATCGGCAGTATTTCTTCTTCAGCGGCTACGACTGCGACAGTCTGGCCATGGATGGCGTGACCGGATTCGCCCAATCCTTTCTTCCGATATTTGCGGACCTACCCAACGCATGGCTCGAACTGCGTACCAAAAGCGTCAACGTCCAACCCTTGATCGACCGGACTCCGATTCCCAATGCGGTCACTGCGTTTAGCCTCAATCCAGAGCCGATCGCCAAGTCCATCGAACATCGAGCGCCTCCTCTGGAGGCTCGCCTGAGAGCAATCGACAAACTCGTGTCAGCCGGTTGGAAAATCGGCCTGCGATTCGATCCGCTCATTCACTTCGAAGACTGCCTTCCCACCTACTCGACGTTCATTGATGCCGTCTTCGAACGAGTCCCCGAAAACGCAATCCACTCTGTAACGCTCGGGAGCTTCCGCTCGCCCAAAGGCGTTTTCAAGAAAATGGAGGCGCTTTATCCCGAAGAACCGCTCTTCATGGGAAATCTCGCTCTCGACAACGGAATGGTCGCGTATCGTTCCGATATTGAAAACGAACTCTTCGGAACCGCCCGCGATCGAATTCTCCAACACATCGATCCCAAGCGCTTTTTCCCCTGCCAATAGACTCTTTTTAAACGCGAAAAAGCCGCGGTCCGAAAACCGCGGCTTGAAATTGTTTCGCTTCTCTCGAGGAGATTAGACGACTTCCGAACTCGGAATCGTTTCTGCAGTCGCTTCCTCTTCCGTGGCCGCTTCTTCCAATTCGCTTCCGAACGGCAGCGTGATACGAAGATCGCGATACTGAGGCAGGCCGGTTCCGGCAGGAATCAAGTGACCCATGATCACGTTCTCCTTGAAGCCGTGCAGCTTGTCTACTTTGCTCAGAGTCGATGCGTCGGTGAGAACGCGCGTCGTTTCTTGGAAGGACGCCGCAGAAATGAAGCTTTCGGTTTCGATCGACGCCTTGGTAATACCCAAGAGAACCGGTTCCGCTTCCGCAGGCTTGCCGCCCGCTTCGACAATACGGTTGTTCTCGCGGATGAAGGTCGTGCGCTCGACTTGCTCGCCCCAGAAGAACTCGGTGTCGCCTGGGTCGGTGATGCGAACCTTGCGGAGCATCTGACGAATGATCAACTCGATGTGCTTGTCGTTAATCGTTACGCCCTGCAGACGGTAAACTTCCTGGACTTCATTAATAAGGAACTCGTACAGGCGGCTTGGACCGAGGATGTCGAGAATCTCATGCGGATCCGCAGAACCTTCAGTCAAGTGCTGGCCCTTGTGAACGACATCGCCTTCCTGGACGATAATCTGCTTCGCGTGCGGGATCAGGTGCTCTTCTTCCAGCTCCGTATCTTCGTTGGTCACGATCAGCTTGCGCTTGGCGCGAACCGTTCCGCCAAAGGAAACGACGCCATCCAAGCGAGCCATCTCGGCTGCTTCCTTCGGTCGACGCGCTTCAAAAAGCTCGGCAACGCGCGGTAGACCACCGGTGATGTCCTTAGTCTTGGAAGCCTGACGAGGCGTCTTCGCGAGCAATGCGCCTTGAGCGATGACATCGCCTTCGGCAACAGCCACCTGAGCGCCAGTCGGAATGCTGTAGACCGCGAGCACCTTGCCCGATTCGTCGCAGATTTCGACCGACGGATTCAAGTCTTCCTTGTGCTCGATCACGACCGTAGCGATACGACCCGAGCTCTCGTCGAGCTCCTTCTTGATCGTCACGCCGCGAATCATATCGCGGAAGCGAACCGTACCCGCCTTTTCAGACAAGTTAGGAATATTGTACGGATCCCAGCTAGCGAGTACGCCACCGGCCTCGATGGTATCGCCATCAGATACGCGAATAGCAGAACCAACGACAATGTCATACGCTTCGAGCTCGCGATCGTTCTTGTCCAAGATCTGGATCGAACCGGTCTTGTTCAAAGCGATGTAGACGGGGCCTTCCGGAGTCTCGATGTGAACGAGACGCAAACCGCGGTACTTAACTCGACCCGAATTACGAACGATAATACGAGGATCCGTGACCACCGAACTCGCGATACCGCCGATGTGGAAGGTACGCATAGTCAACTGAGTGCCGGGCTCGCCAATCGACTGGGCCGCGATGATGCCAACGGAGTCGCCAAGCTTGGCTACGTCGTTGGACGCGGGGTTGATACCGTAAGATTTGGCGTCGATTCCGTAGTCCGCGGTCGATGTCAATGGCGACATGACCTTGAGACGCTCGATACCGCAGTCTTCGATGCGCTGAGCGGTCTGCTCGGTGATCAACTCGCCCGAAGTAACGACGATTTCGTCCGGATTAGACGGATTGAATACGTCATCGCAAGAGCAACGGCCTTCGATACGTTCGCGCAAGCTGACGATCTCGTCGTCACCTTCGAAAATCGCGCGCTTCCAGATACCTTCGCGAGTGCCGCAGTCCTCTTCCGTAATGATTACGTCCATGGCCACGTCACAAAGCTTACGCGTCAAGTAACCCGCGTCCGCCGTCTTAAGAGCAGTATCCGCGAGACCCTTACGAGCGCCGTGAGTCGAGATGAAATACTCGAGAACGGTAAGACCTTCACGGAAGGACGAAAGGATCGGACGTTCGATAATTTCGCCAGAAGGCTTGGCCATCAATCCACGCGTTCCGCAAAGCTGACGTACTTGGTTCGGATTGCCGCGAGCTCCTGAGTCCATCATCACGTAGACCGGATTTACGCCGCCCTTGCCATCGTTGGTCTGAAGCTTCTCGAAGACCGCTTTCTTGATTTCGTCGGTCGCGACTGTCCAGATATCGATGATCTTGTTATAACGCTCGCCCGTAGTGATGATACCCTTACGGTACTGACCCTCAACTTCTTCGATCTTTCCAAACGCATTATCGACAATGTCCGACTTGCTTTCGGGAATGATCATATCATCGATACCGATGGAGATACCCGCCATCGTCGCGACGTCGAAACCGAGCTTCTTCAAACGGTCCAAGGAAACGACCGTCTGCTCAGGGCCCGATACCTTATAGGTATTGTTGATCACGTTTCCGAGCTCGCCCTTATCGACCTGGAAATTGAGAAATCCCAGTTCCTTAGGCCAAATTTGGCTGAAGCGAATACGCCCGACTGTAGTGGTGATAATCTTGCGATCGCTGTTGCCGAAAACCGTTTCGCGGCCGTAGTCCGGATTCGGGATGCGAATCCAGTCGTGCGTCTCCATGGCGCCGTCCATCTGAGCGAAGAGCGCTTCGCTTTGAGAACCAGCGAGCGGAATGCGCCCTGCATCGTCCTCAGACTGGGCAGGTTCCAGCGTCAAATAGTACGAACCGAGAATAACGTCCTGCGACGGCGTCAGAATCGGCTTGCCGCTTGAAGGCGAGAAGATGTTGCCCGACGCCATCATGAGCGTCTTGCACTCAAGCGTCGCTTCCAGCGAAAGCGGAACGTGAACCGCCATTTGGTCGCCGTCGAAGTCGGCATTGTACGCGGTACAAACGAGCGGGTGAACGCGAATCGCTTCACCTTCGATCAATACGGGCTCGAACGCCTGAATCGAAAGCCTGTGCAAGGTCGGAGCGCGATTCAGAAGAACCGGGTGTCCCTTGGTCACTTCTTCGAGAATGTCCCAAACTTCTGGCGACTTCTTCTCGATCATGCGACGCGCGCCACGAACTGTGTGCACGAAGCCAAGTTCCTTCAGACGACGGATAATGAACGGCTCGAAGAGAACCAAAGCCATCTTCTTCGGAAGTCCGCATTGGTGCAGACGCAGCTCCGGTCCGATAACGATAACCGAGCGGCCCGAATAATCGACGCGCTTTCCGAGTAGGTTTTGACGGAAACGGCCTTGCTTGCCCTTGAGCATGTCGCTCAAAGACTTCAACGGACGATTGCCCGCGCCCGTAACCGGACGGCCGTGGCGACCATTGTCGAAGAGCGCGTCCACCGCTTCTTGCAGCATGCGCTTTTCGTTGTGAATGATCACGTCCGGCGTCTTCAACTGCATCAAGTTCTTGAGGCGGTTGTTTCGGTTGATGACGCGACGATACAAATCGTTGAGGTCGGAAGTCGCGAAACGGCCACCTTCCAACGGAACCAACGGACGCAAGTCTGGTGGAATGACTGGCAGCACTTCCTGGATCATCCACTCGGGACGAGAGCCCGACTTGATGAAGCCTTGGATGACCTTGAGACGCTTCGCCAGCTTCTTCTTGATCTGCTTGGACTTCGTACTGCGCATGGACTCCTGCAGCTCGAGAACCGTGCCGGGCATGTCCATAATCGACAGAACGTCGCGCAGCGCTTCCGCGCCCATCTTGGCCACAAAGGAATCGTCGCCATACTCTTCCATCGCTTGGATGTACTCCTGGTCCGTCAGCAATTGCTTCTCTTCGAGAGGCGTGCGGCCGGGATCGGTCACCATGTACGCTTCGTAGTAGATGACGCGCTCCAAGCTGCGAGCGGTCATGTCGAGCAAGAGACCGAGACGAGACGGCATGCTCTTGAGGAACCAGATGTGCGTAACAGGCACTGCCAACTCGATGTGGCCCATGCGAGAGCGACGAACGCGCGAGACGGTGACTTCAACGCCACAGCGATCGCAAATCACGCCCTTGTACTTGATTCGCTTATACTTGCCGCAAGCGCACTCATAGTCACGAACAGGTCCGAAGATGCGCTGACAGAAAAGTCCGCCTGGCTCCGGCTTGAAGGTACGGTAGTTGATCGTTTCCGGGTTCTTGACCTCTCCGCGAGACCAAGAGCGGATCGTTTCCGGAGAAGCGACGTTGATCGTAACGCAGTCGAAATTCGACTCGCGTTCGACGCCGAGTGTTTCCTGTGCTTCTTGGGTAGACATTATGTGATCCTATTGGGTTGGCGATTACTTGTATTCCAATTCGCTTTGGCGACCGAGACGGACGTCGAGACCGAGCGACTGGATTTCCTTGATCAATACGTTGAAAGACTCCGGCGTGCCGGCCTGTAGAGTGGAGTCGCCCTTGACGAGCGATTCGTAAATCTTGGTACGGCCTTGGACGTCGTCCGACTTGACGGTCAACAGCTCCTGCAGGGTGTAGGCCGCGCCATAGGCTTCGAGCGCCCAGACCTCCATTTCCCCGAAACGCTGACCACCGTATTGGGCCTTTCCGCCCAGAGGCTGCTGCGTAACCAAAGAGTAAGGACCAACGGCGCGGGCGTGAATCTTGTGAGAAACCAAGTGATTCAGTTTCATCATGTACACCCAGCCAACAACCACTTCGTTGTCTAGCTTCTCGCCTGTGCGACCGTCATAGAGCGGGCTCTTGCCTGTTGTGGGAAGTCCTGCGTCCGCCAAGTGCTGACGCACGGTCTTTTCAGGAATACCGTCGAAGACCGGGGTCGAAACCTTCATGCCGAGCATCTTACAGGCCCAACCCATATGGGTTTCGAGAACCTGACCGACGTTCATTCGCGAAGGTACGCCCAGCGGATTCAAGCAAATCTGAATCGGCGTTCCGTCTGGAAGATACGGCATATCTTCTTCCGGAACGATCTTGGCGACGACACCCTTGTTACCGTGGCGTCCCGCCATCTTGTCGCCGACCTTCAGCTTTTCCTTGGTAGCGATGTATACCTTGACCTGCTTGATGACGCCTTGGCCAGCGTCGTCGCCAGTCTCGATGTTCGCGGTCTTGCGTTCGCGATCCGCTTCGAGCTCGTCGAACTTGCCTTGGTACGAATTGATGATCTCCATGATCTTGATACGTACCGGTGAAGGATCGATTTCGACGTGCTTGGAAACGGCAGCGAGCTTGCGGAGAAGCGTCTTGGTGATCTTGCGATTCGCCGGAATGATGATCTCGCCGTTCTGGCCATTGACCACATCCAAAGGAATCTTTTCGCCGAGAAGAATGTTCGACAGCGCTTCGGTCAGACCTTCGCGCAGCTTATCCATCTGCGTCTTGTATTCCTCATTGATCTGCTTAACCTGACGGCGACGATCCGAGGGGCTCAAGCGCTCGCGCTCGTAATCGATGCGGCTGGATACCTTGACATCCATGATGATGCCTTCGACGCCAGACGGCACGACCAAGGAGCTATCCTTAACGTCCGCTGCCTTCTCGCCGAAGATCGCGCGGAGAAGCTTTTCTTCAGGAGCCAACTCCGTTTCGCTCTTCGGCGTAATCTTGCCGACGAGGATATCGCCAGGATGGACTTCCGCGCCAACGCGGATAACGCCATCGTGATTCAAGTTACGCAGGGCTTCTTCGCCTACATTCGGAATGTCGCGCGTGATTTCTTCCGGTCCGAGCTTGGTGTCACGAGCGGTCACTTCGAATTCCGCAATGTGGATGGAAGTGTAGATGTCGTCCTTGAGAACCTTTTCCGAAATCAGAATCGCGTCCTCGAAGTTGTATCCATTCCAAGGCATGAAAGCCACGAGGATGTTTCGACCCAAAGCGAGTTCGCCATCCTGCGTACAAGGTCCGTCAGCAATTATGTCGCCTGCCTTGACTGGCTGACCCTTGTTCACGATCGGCTTCTGGTTGAAGCATGTACCCGCATTGGAGCGCATGAACTTGCGCAGTTCGGTAACGTGAACGCCGTTCGAGTGATCGGAGAAAGGCTTGCTGAAGAAGTGCTCGGGCAACTCGCCATCGTCGGTAATGACGATGCGGTTCGCGTCGACCGATGCGACGATGCCGTCGTGATCCGAAACGCAAACGGTCTTCGAGTCGCGAGCAACGCGCTCTTCGATGCCCGTGCCAACGAACGGAGAATCAGCCTTCAAAAGCGGAACGCCTTGGCGTTGCATGTTCGATCCCATCAAAGCGCGATTCGCGTCATCGTGCTCCAAGAACGGAATCAGACCAGCCGCAACGGATACGAGCTGCTTCGGCGAAACGTCCATGAAGTCGACCTGTTCCTTGTCCACTTCGAGGAACTCGCCACTTTGACGAACGGTTACCTTGCCAACGAAAACGCCCTTGTCGTCGACTTCGCAGTTGGCCTGGGCGATAATCTTGCCCTCCTCCATATCCGCATTGAGGTAGCGAATCTCTTCCGTTACCTTGCCTTCCACAACAACGCGATACGGGGTTTCGATGAAACCGAACTCGTTAACGCGCGAGAAGGTGGAGAGAGAATTGATCAAACCGATGTTCGGTCCTTCCGGCGTCTCAATCGGGCAAATACGTCCGTAGTGCGAAGGATGCACGTCGCGAACCTCGAAACCGGCGCGCTCGCGATTCAAACCGCCAGGGCCGAGAGCGGAGAGACGACGTTTGTGCGTCAATTCCGCAAGCGGGTTGATTTGGTCCATGAACTGCGACAACTGGCTGCGAGCGAAGAAGTCGCGAATAACGGTCGTCAATGCCTTCGGATTGATCAGTTTCTGAGGCGTGATCGAATCGACGCTTTGATCGTAAAGGGTCATGCGCTCGCGAACGAGACGCTCCGTACGGGAAAGTCCGAGACGGCACTGGTTCGCCAGAAGTTCGCCCACCGTACGCACGCGACGGCTACCCAAGTGATCGATATCGTCGAGGTAGCCTTCGCCGCCCTTGAGCTTGATCAGGTACTTGGTCGCGAGAACCATGTCTTCGCCTTGCAGCGTGCGCTGCTCGACATCGACGTCCATCTCCAGCTTTTGGTTGATCTTATAGCGACCAACGCGACCGAGATCGTAGCGCTTGGGATCGAAGAACAGACGCTTTAGGAGAGCTTTTGCATTCGCAGTCGTAGGCGGTTCGCCAGGACGCAGACGCTTGTAGATTTCCTTGAGCGCTTCCTCTTCGTTTTGAGTGGTGTCCTTCTTGAGGGCGCGAACGATCGCGCCTTCGTCGGAAGACGTATCGATAAGCTTCAAAGCCGGAATGCCATGCGCTTCGAATTGACGTACGATTGCCTTAGTCAGCGGCTCGAAAGCGCGGGCGATCACAACACCCTTTTCCGCATCGATGGCGTCCTCGACCAAAACGTACTGGCTGACGTTCTCCTTGGCCAAGGCATCCACGACCGGCATTTCGTCGATCGTGTAGAAAAGGTTCAGAATATCGATGTCCGAGCTGTATCCGACAGCGCGAAGCAAAGTGGTGATGAGGAACTTGCGACGACGACGGCGACGGTCGAGGTAAACGTAGAGCAGATCGTTATTGTCGAACTGCACTTCCAGCCAAGTGCCTCGGTCGGGAATAATGCGGAACGAGTGAAGCAACTTGCCATTCGTGTGCGGCGTTACTTCGTAGCAAATGCCGGGCGATCGGTGCAGCTGGCTGACCACGACGCGTTCCGCGCCATTGATGATGAAGGAGCCGCGGCTCGTCACCATTGGCATCTCGCCCATGTAAATTTCTTCGTCCTTGATGTTGTCTTCCTCGCGAAGACGCAACTTGACGTAAAGTGGGACGGAATAGGTGATACCCTCGCGGATACACTCGATTTCCGTGGCCTTGGGATCACCAATCGTGTAAGAGACGAATTCAAGCACGAGGCGACCATCGTAGCTCTCGATCGGGAAGACTTCGCGGAAGACTGCTTCGATTCCGTCGTTCTTGCGTTCGAGAATCGGCGTGTCCTTCTGCAGAAAATCCAGGTAGGAATTGATCTGAATTTCGATCAGATTGGGAGGACTGATAGTGTCCTTGAGTTTTCCGAAATTGATGCGGTCGGCCATGGAAGGTTCCTTACTTGAATTGGGTAGTTGGGTGCGAAATGAAATTCGAAAACGGTCGCTAGACGGGATGTTAGCGGCCGGTATTTAGAGACAGGAAAGACAGGCGCGCGAAAACGCGCCTGTCTCGAATTGAAAAGCTGTTAGAAACAGGGCTGAGCAATGTTATTTGAGTTCAACCTTTGCGCCAGCAGCTTCGAGCTTGGACTTAATCTCTTCGGCTTCTTCCTTGGTTGCGCCTTCCTTAACAGGCTTCGGAGCGCCTTCGACGAGGTCCTTCGCGTCCTTCAGGCCGAGACCTGTGATGCCGCGAACTTCCTTGATCACGTTGATCTTCTTAGCGCCCGCTTCCGCGAGGATAACGTCGAACTCGGTCTTCTCTTCAGCAGGAGCGCCGGCATCGCCGCCACCAGCTCCAGGAGCTGCCGCTACGGCGACAGGAGCAGCAGCGCTTACGCCCCACTTCTCTTCCAAGTCTTTAACCAAGCCGGCGATGTCGAGCACGGTTTGGTTGCTGAGCCATTCGATTACATCTTCTTTAGTGATGTCTGCCATTGTATTTCTTGATCGGCTAGTTCGGTTCCCCTCATTTAAGGCCGACGGGCGGCCCTAGCCTGTATCTTTGGTTTACTTTATTATGGTAAGACGAAGGCATCCAAGCCCTCGAAATTGATACGATTAGTTGCCGCCTTCCGCGTCGACTTTCGCCTGCAGAACGTTGAGAACGTTTTGCGGAACGGCATTGATAACGAACACCATTTGCTGAGCCGGCTGGCTGAGCAAACCGAGCAGCTGAGCGCGGAGGGAGTCGAGCGACGGCAACTTGGCCAAGGCCTTGACGTCGCCTTGTTCGAGCTTCTGGTTGCTGAGAACGCCAACCTTGACCTCCATCTTCTCCGCCTTGTCGAAGAACTTGGTCAATACCTTGGCAACGCCCGAAGGATTCTGGCCGCCAATGACGATCGCGTTTTGTCCGGTCAGATGGTCATCCAATTCCGGGAAACCGCGTCCCTTGGCTGCCACCTTAAGGATGTTGTTCTTGATTACGTGAAATTCAGCTTCTTCCTGAGCGAGCTGGCTACGCAACTCGGCGATATCGGGAACGGTTGCCCGTTCGTAGTCCGCCAAGAACATGTAGTCCGACTTCTCAAGGTGAGCGTTGACTTCGTCTACGAGAAATTGCTTTTCCGGTCTCATTTTTCCAATGCTTCCAGTTTAAAGTTTAGAATTTAGAGAACTCGGATCCGGCAAGCTTGATGCCGGGAGTCATAGTTCCAGAAACGCTGATGCTGCGAATGTAGCGTCCTTTGAACGCCGCAGGACGCGCCTTGCCGATCGCTTCGATCAGCGTATTCACGTTTTCGATGAGTTGCTCGTTCGAGAAGGAACGCTTGCCCACGCCCACTCCGAGCGTCGCGGACTTATCCAGCTTGAACTCGACGCGACCGGCCATCACTTCCTTAATCGCCTTATCGATGTCAGGCGACACCGTACCAGCCTTAGGATTTGGCATCAGTCCCTTGGGACCCAATACGCGAGCGATCTTGCGCACTTCCTTCATCGCGTCCGGAGTTGCGACGGCGACGTCGAAATCCATCCAGCCGCCTTGGATCTTCTCGATGATATCTTCCAAGCCCGCTTCCGAAGCGCCCGCCGCCTTGGCTGCGTCCGCATCCGTGGTGAAGGCCAAAACGCGCACCGTCTTGCCGCTGCCATGGGGCAGCATTACCGTGCCGCGAACCATCTCATCGCCCTTGCGCGGGTCGACCAACAGCTTCATGGACAGCTCGACCGTTTCGTCGAAGTTCGCCTTGGGCAACTTCGCGAGGGTCTCGACCGCCTCTGCAACTGTATATTCCTTGCCTAAATCGGCCGCTTCCAAAGCAGCGCGATATCGTTTTGTCAGTTTTACCATTGAGTACTCCTTGCAGTGCAAACGCCTCTCGGCTCCTGCGTTATGGGTGTTCTATCTGGGAGAGTGTATTAGTCGACGACTTCGATGCCCATCGAACGCGCCGTGCCTGCGATAATGCGAGATGCCATTTCCGGATCCGACGCATTGAGGTCATTCTTCTTGGTCTCGACGATTTCGAGGATCTGCTTCTTGGTCACCTTGCCGACCTTGTCGCGATTGGGCACGCCTGAGCCTTTAGCCAAGCCAGCTGCCTTCTTGAGCAATACCGCAGCCGGAGGCGACTTCAGGACGAAGCTGAAGGACTTGTCTTGGTAGACAGTGATTACGACAGGAAGAATGGTACCCGCCTGATCTTTGGTCTTGGCATTGTACTCCTTACAGAAGGCCATGATATTGACCCCTGCCGCGCCAAGCGCAGGACCAACAGGAGGAGCTGGGTTTGCGCCGCCAGCGGGAAGCTGCAGGCGGATAGTTCCGGTTACTTTCTTTGCCATCTGATATTCTAGCTAGTTATGCGTTCGACTTGCCAGTATTCCAATTCCACGGGAGTGAAGCGTCCGAAAATGGAAACGGAAACCTTGAGCTTGCCTTTTTCCGGATCGATTTCGTCGATCCGTCCATTGAGATTGAGAAATGGTCCGTCGGTGATTTTGACCTCCTCGCCCACTTCGTACTGAATCTTCGGCGTTTCCTTGCCGGAAGCCGCTTCGATTTGGCTGAGGATGGTGTCGATTTCCGACTTCTTGAGCGGGGCCGGTCGATCGCCCCCGACGAAATTGATAACGCCCGCGGTCTCGCGAACGAAGTACCAGGGCTTATTCATCAGCTTGCCGTTTTCGTCGTACAAACGCATACGAACGAAAGCGTAGCCTGGATAGAACTTGCGCGTTATCTGCGTCTTCTTGCCGTTCTTGACTTCGACAACCGTTTCCGTCGGAACGAGGACTTCAAAGACATAGTCTTCCATTTCCTCTTCGACGATAAACTTGTCTAGATACTTCTTCACCTTCCCTTCCTGATTGGAAAGGGTCTGAATGACGTACCACTCGCCTTGAGTTCTGTCGATTGCTTCAGTCATGACGCGAATGGATTAGCGCATCCAGCCGGTGAACAGGGTTACGACGTTGTTGAGCGAAAAGTCCGCTACCGCAATGAAGAGTCCCACAATCGCAATCGCCACGATTACCACGATCGTGGAATCGCGAAGTTCGGTCTTAGTCGGCCAAGTGGCTTTCTTCAGTTCGACCAAAGTTTCTCCGGCGAAAATACGGATGCTACGAAATGGATTCTTCATCAAACTACGTTTTTAGAATGGCAGGGCAGGAGGGACTCGAACCCCCAACCAATGGTTTTGGAGACCACTACTCTACCAATTGAGCTACTACCCTATGCCTAAAAAATTAGAAAACAGAATTGCCGGAACCCGATTAGCGGGTTCCGGCAAAGGAAATAAACTGTAGGCGAATCGCTTACTCGATGATGTCGGTAATACGGCCCGCTCCGATGGTGCGACCACCTTCGCGGATCGCGAAACGCTGGCCCTTCTCCATCGCGATTGGCTTCGTCAACGAAACTTCAATCGAGATATTGTCGCCAGGCATTACCATTTCGACGCCATCAGGCAATTCGCAAACGCCGGTTACGTCAGTCGTACGGAAGTAGAACTGAGGACGGTAGCCATTGAAGAATGGCGTGTGACGTCCGCCTTCGTCCTTAGAGAGAACGTAGATCTCGGCCTTGCCCTTCTTGTGAGGCGTGATCGAACCAGGAGCCGCGAGCACTTGACCGCGCTCGATTGCGTCCTTATCAACGCCACGGAGCAGAATGCCCACGTTGTCGCCAGCTTGACCCTGGTCGAGCATCTTGCGGAACATTTCTACGCCAGTAACGGTGGACTTTTCAGTGTCCTTAAGACCAACGATTTCAACTTCGTCGCCAACCTTAATGATACCACGCTCGATACGACCCGTTGCAACGGTACCGCGACCGGTGATCGAGAATACGTCTTCAACAGACATCAAGAAAGGCTTGTCGATTTCGCGCTCTGGCTCAGGGATGTCGGTGTCGATGGCGTCCATGAGGGCTTGGATGTGAGCCTTGCCTTCATCAGTGCCTTCGAGAGCCTGCATAGCGGAACCGCGGATAACCGTGGTGTCGTCGCCTGGGAAGTCGTACTTGTCGAGCAGTTCGCGAACTTCCATTTCAACGAGCTCGAGAAGCTCTTCGTCGTCGATCAGGTCGCACTTGTTGAGGAATACGACGATCTTTGGTACGCCTACCTGACGAGCGAGGAGGATGTGCTCGCGAGTCTGAGGCATAGGACCGTCAGCTGCGCTAACAACCAGGATCGCGCCGTCCATCTGAGCCGCGCCAGTGATCATGTTCTTAACGAAGTCCGCGTGGCCTGGGCAGTCGACGTGAGCGTAGTGACGGTTATCCGACTCGTACTCTACGTGAGCAACCGAGATCGTAACGATCTTGGAGTCGTCGCGAACAGTACCACCCTTAGCGATGTCCGAGTAGCTTTTCAGCTCGGCGAGGCCTTTGCCTGCCTGGACTGCCAAGATAGAAGTCGTCAACGTTGTTTTACCATGGTCAACGTGTCCGATCGTGCCGACATTGACGTGTGGTTTTGTTCTTTCGAAGGTTCCTTTAGCCATTTTGGTTGTTAGTTAATTAGGTTTATAAAATTCGTTTTTCTCTTTCTTCAACCGCTCCACAAGAAAGGACCTCGCTCCAATGGAGCCCTCGAGCGGACTTGAACCGCCGACCTCATCCTTACCAAGGATGTGCTCTACCGACTGAGCTACAAGGGCCTTTCCAACTGGTGTGTGTCGAAAAAAGAAGCAAGAAGATGCATAACCCAATTTTTGCCGTCAACTGAAATTTCAATAAAAAATCGGAGGGCATCTAGCGGGAAATCCGGACCAGGTAAGAGCCATTGCTCAACAGGCCTTTAGGCAGGAGTTCACGCCTGAGCAACTCGCTGAACTCGCGGTCGATCTCCGGGAACCCGCTCGACCTCGCCACAGTCGCCGCTCCAGCAGCGAAGGAATCCATCACTTCGACCACGAACTCCACGGAATCCCAGCCGAGCTCCCGCTTCGAAATTTCAAGCGCAGCATTATTATATACGCTTTGCCGAGCTATCGTTTCGCCCGTATCGAGCCTGATGGTCTCCAATCCTAGGCTCTCCTCTAGCTGCGGATCCACCGATCGCTCTCCTCGTCCGAATTGCTTCGAGACGGAAATAGGAAAACCCAATTGCGTCTTCTTCGGCTCAGGCGCGACCGCCCATTGGTTCCCGTAAGACTCGACGAAATCCCCCGTGTCAGACGCAAACATCGGCGCATAATCTACAAAGAGGCCCTCGCCCGCATCGTCTTTAAGCTCGAGCCGCTCGAAATTCGCACCGTTCCATCGAGTCGGTTTCATCAGCGGCTTCGGATCGAAAAGGGCAATCTGCTCCTTCATGAGCGGCGACATTTCTTCGGAGTTCGATCCGACAAAGCGAATAGAAGCCCCATTAACTTGCGAAACGCGATCGCTCTCTTCGGGATCGCCAACAACCCCCACCATCCAAAAAAGCCCGACGTGAAGGATTGCGCCCCCTCCCGCTCCTACGATCCAACGAGAAGTCGACCGTTTCATTGCTCAACTGCTCCATCAAGCGGATCGACCGCGATCTCGCGACGTTCGGTTGCCCATTGAATGTCTCGATAGCCCGCCGATTCCGCAATTTCGAAAACGGACGTGATCGTTTGAGCGGATACCGTGGCGTCAATTCGCAAGAGCAAGGTCGCGTTTTCCGACACCTCCCCTCGTTTCTCCAGCATCCGGCTCAAGCTCTCGAGATTCAAAATGCGATCTTCGAAAATTATCTGCTCTTCTCCGGCCAACTCCTCGACAGACATAACCTGAAGGCGTTCGGAAACGACGTTTTGCTGGTGATTCGAACGCGGCAGTTCGATGTTGATCCCCGGAGCGATCACGTAGTTAGAACCGAATAGCGTCGCGAAGAGGCCAATGACGCAAATGTCCACGAACGGCCAGAAGCTCAACTTCGCCGTCCGGGGAACTTCAGTCTTCAGGTTCAGGGCTAGCAGTCTCATTTTCGACCTCTTCTTGAATCGCGATCTGCGAATCCGATTTGATTTTCACGAAGGACAAGAGCAACTCCTGCCCCAACCATTCCATCTCATGCGTCATTGCTAGCACCCGGCCCACCAAGAAGTGATGACCAAGAATGCAAACGGCGCTCAGAGCCAATCCCGTAGCCGTGGATATCAGCGCTTGCCACATTCCCCCTGCCAGAAATCCAGCATTCAAATATACTCCCTGTTCCTCGTACTGGGAAAACGAATCGATCAATCCGATCGCCGTCCCGAGCAATCCAAAGAGCGGCGCCGCATGAGCGATAGCCTCCAAGGCTCCCACCCTTCGCTTGATAGGACCCAATTCGACTACCGCCGCTTCCCTAACCGATTCCCTAATTTCATCGTCGGTTTTCCGAAACGCCATCAATCCAGCCTTGACCATGGCCGCTGCTGGACCAGGGGTGTCCTGGCACACGGTAAGGGCTTCGACTAGCCTTCCCTTGTTAAGCGAGTTCTCGATACCAGCTAGAAACTTGCGCGAGTGAATCTGGTTGCGATGCAAGAACAAGGTTCTTTCGACGAAAACCGCCAATGCCGCGAGGCTCATCAAAAACATGGGCCACATGATCAATCCGCCCTGCTGTATCTTATCGAACAGCTCGATGTGTATCGTATCTATGGATGCAAAATTCATTATAACGAAATCTATGGAGAGACAGCTATTGGAGACCGGTTTTTCATTTGCTCTATGCGCGCTCGAGCAACCGCGCCCCCCTGTAAGCCAAGCGACTCGATCTTGACGTATAATTCGATGGCCTGATCCAATTCGCGTTCGTCCTCGAATATCTCCGCGAGCTTAAACATGGAGCGGGACAGCCAATACCGGGCTTTTTCGCTCATGGTGCGGAGGCGACTTTGCTCGACCACGAATAGATCGTACAAATTCCAGTAGGCGCTTTTCGCCTTGAGACGTTCTCCTTGATTCTCCCAGGCATTGCCCAACTTGTATCCCGCCTCCACTCGCAATTCCTCGGGAACCTCCTGCAGGTCCATAAGCAATTCCAACCGCGAAAGGCCTGCTTCGAATTTGCTCGGATCCTCGCTCGCTTGAGCGATTAAAGTGTCCGCCAAGGAAATCTGCGCCAGATAGCGATCAGGCCGCTCTCGATAGTCGTTCTCAAGCAGCTCGTAAATCACTTCCGCTGTTCCGAACTTGTTGAGCTTGCGCAAGAGATCCCCCTGTTTCAGGCGAGCGTAGTAAACCAGATCCGAGTCGGGATATTCGCTCGCTATCCGATCCAAAAGCTCGTTGGCCTGCGTCAGATACTCTCCTTGCCCTCTTCTCTCGGCTATCAACGCCGTTTCGTACAAAGCCAAGGGAGCGTATTTGCTGTCTTGATAATTGTCGAACAAGTAGGTCAGCAATTGCCCGGCCTCGACTACCAGATCGCGATCAGAGAGGTAGCGAGCCTCCACGATATAGGAACGCTGAGCCGATTCCGATTCAGGAAATTCCTCGCGCAGACTTTTCAGCAGCTCGACACCCTCGGCTTCCTCTTCTTCGCCCAACTCCAAGAGAGACTCCGCCAACGTCAGCATTCCATCCGAACGAATTCTGCTAACGAAAGTCGGGTCGCTATTCGTCGCCTGAGCGAGCACTTCGTTCAATCGCTCAACCCATACGCGCGTATCTCCGTATAGACCGGACTCGTAAGCGAGCTTCGAACCAAGCCATAGCATGCGAAGCTGCAGGCCAATCCTCATGTCTTCGGAATTCAAATACGCGCCAATGCGCTCATAGGCTTCATTCGACTCTCCCCTTCTACGCATTTCCTTGATCAGCATCCATTCCGCCTGCCAGACGATCCGCTCTTCCGATTTTTCAACTCTTTCGCTATCGTCGAGAATAGCTTGAGCCACTTCCACTTCCCCCGCCTTCAAGCGCGACATTACAAGTTGAAAGAATACTTGGCTTGCTTGAGTTCGATTGGGAGCCGCTCCAAGAGCGACCTCGTAAGCTTCGGCAGCATTGGCGAAATCTTCCGCATCTTCCGATTCCAAACCGGCTCGGTAATAGCAATCAGCGACGAGGATGCTCAATGTTGTCTCGTCGACTTCGTCGACATATTGGGAACGAACCTGCGTCAACAGACTAGCCGCAGTTCTAAAACGCGCGTTCTTCCAGGACGACGATGCCAACAGCGTCATCATGCCTCTTCGATAAGGAGAATCCGGAAACGAATCCAACAAACGGTAAGCGTCGTCCTCGACAGCCTCATCCTCATCCAGGCGGAAGTTTCGCACCCCACGATAGTAAAGGGCTTCCGCCGCTAGCGCATGCGGGGGGTCCCTCTCGATAACGGAATACAGCGTATCCGCTAAGGCATCCCCTAAACGGCCCTCTTCTTCGAGGCTTTCCGATATCAAGTGCTGGAGAGCTATTCGCTGCAGGGGCAATTCGCTTCCCTCCAACAGAAGCTGTCCTGCGGCGCTTTGCCCTAAGTCGGAATCGGCCCCCGACAACAGCAATTGCAAGAGCCAATACTCGTCCCTGAAATTCGAATACTCTTCGGGCAATTCGCCCAGAGCTTCGTTCACGATCTCAAGAGCTTCTCCATTACGACCCTCGTCGAATAAAGCGACGGCCAATAACTGGGCATAGCGATAGCCAGCCTCCAAACCTCGAGAGTTTTCATAGGCTTGTCTCAATCCCTCAATCGAGACCGAATCGTCGTCCGCCTCGACGCTGTATCTAAAAGCCAGATAGGCGATGTGGGCTGCCTGGGCCGGCGACTGCTCGGCGGCGCTTTCAATCGCATTCGAGAACGCCTCGTTCGCGCCATCCGGGTCTCCCGTCTGCAACTGCAGCCATCCATTAGCCAACTCGAGCCATGCTCTCTCTCCGGAATCGAGCTCAATGGCATCGAAGCCATCGACGAGGCGAGACACATCAGTCAAGGCATCCTCGGCCAAAGCCAAAGCGACCCTGCGTAATCGGCGAGGCGCTCCGAAAGCGTCGTTCCATGGCGTGTCATCCAGAAGCGTCTTGGCCCGTTCGCTATCCCCTAATCCCAAAGCCGCATCGACCTGAACAAGTCGAAGCTCGAGCTTGCGCTCACGATTCTCCGCTGAAGTCGCTTGCCATGACTCCTCGGCATATCGATCAGCCAACTGGTACAGACCTGATCGAAGCGCACGTTTCGCGCTTTCTCCCCTCCAGAAAGCGTCATTGCGTTTCGCCAATGGATTTTCATCGGCAGGCGACAACGGAATCGCGACCTCTTGGCTCCAAGCGACCCCGTATCCGATAACGACCAGGCTCAACCAGGCTCCCGCTCTGTAGAATCGGTTGAAGACGCGGTTCATCGAGGAGCTGCCTCTCGCTTTCGAGGTATCTCAGATGTGGCGGGAATCCGCTTCGTCCTTCTCGGTGTACCCAGAATCCTGCCTCTCGTGATTTACCTTATTCTTGGCGACATACGCATCGAACACATCATCGGCCGTCATGCCCAATGTTTGGGCGAGCGATACGAGAAAGTGGAACAAATCCACGACTTCTACACGGGCGTTCTGCTTGTCGAATTCCTGATATTTGGCCCACCATTTCCAAGGAACGGAATCCGTCAGTTCCGCCAACTCCTGTTGCATGGCCCGAGTGTAATTGAGCACCCACTTGGTCTGCTCCTCATCGTCAATCCCTTTCAGATTGACCCCAATTCGGGCGTTCAATTCCTCCTGCATTTCGAAAATCTGCGCGAGCTTATCCATAAACTGAGCGCTACTCGCCAATGACTGGTCAGGCAAGCCAATTGCCGTCTTTCCTTCCAGCTCCAAGACCCTTGAACGCCCCATGCGTTCCCTCGCTCTCCCAGTGGCCCGTCGCTTTAAAAGATTGTATTTTCCTCAGGATCCTTAAAGTAGCCCACTTTTCGCGGCGAGAACCGGCTTCCTCCCAACTAGAGGAGCCTTTCGCCGCGCCAGGAAAATACCTTGCGCCCGCCTCAGGCGAAGAAAGCCGAGGGGCGCCAACAGTAAAACAAATGCCTGATATAGAAGAAAACGAAGACGGGAAGCTGGAAAGCGAAGCTAGCGACGCTCAGCCCCAGGAGGCGAATGACGCCGCTCCGGAGAATACGGAGCCCGAAGCGTCCCCCGCCCCAGCGCCCGCAACCAAGCAAGCCATCATGTATGGTACACGCAAACGCCGGCCCGGCGCCGAATCGGCTCCAGCCGCTAAAACCCTAAACCAAATAAGAGGACCCGTCGAAGACGACGATGACATCGAAATGGACGATCTCGTCATTCGCTCTACGGCTCCCGATCACCTCATCGAAGGTGAAAAGTCCGACTCTCCCAAGGGAAGAGGTCGTCGCGAACGCTCCCGCCAACCTAAGGAGGAAGCGCCGCAAGAAGAAGCGCTCGACAACGATATCGAAGCCTACCCCGAAGATGAGCCTAGCCAGGAGACTAGCTCTGAAGACGAGAATAGACCAGAACGGTTCGGCAAGTTGAAAGAGGACCATCGTCCTCGGCAACGCGCCGTTGAAGAGTTTCGTCCTTCCAAGGACGGAAAGCGTTCGGCTCCCAAGAAGCGGACTCGGCCGGAAGAAGCTTCGACCAAGCCAGTTGCGCACAAGCCGAAAAAAGGCTTTTTCGCTTGGCTGAAGTCCCTATTCGGGATCGAAGAGGAACCGAAGAAACAGGACAAGCGCCGTTCGAACCGAGGTTCCAATCAGCGACGCCGCCGTCGCGGAGGTCAAAACCGTCCCAAGGGAGAAGGCTTCGATGGCAATCGTTCCAATCGTCCTCGAGGCGGTCGCCGCAGAGGCCGGGGGAATCGCCCCCAAGGCGAAGGCGGACCTCAAGGCGAAGGCAATCGCCAGGGTGGCAATCGACGTCGTCGCCGGCGTCGCAAGCCACAGGGCGAACGCAATCAGCAGTCCGCCGAATAGACTCTCCAACAGTCCTGCGATGCTCACGCGTCGCAGGACTTTTTCATTTTCGGGCATTCCATCCTCGATTGGTATCGACTCCACTCGTTCCGCTTGCTCTCGAGACAAGGGCCTGATTTAAGCCAATACCAATGAGCGAACCCAGTCACACAGGAATCGACTTCATTTCGAACGCGCTCGAAACGCCCCTAAACTCTCAAACCGAGTCCATTCTTCGCCCGCTTTCCTTTTCCCACTTCGTTGGCCAAGAGAAGACCGTCGAGAGACTGCGCATAATGGCAGGAGCCGCGCGCAAGCGAAACGAAGCGCTCAATCACGTATTGCTCAGCGGACCTCCCGGACTGGGCAAAACCAGTCTTTCATTCATCCTCGGCTCCGAGATGGGAACCAACGTGCGCGTAACCTCGGGGCCAGTCATCGAAAAGGCGAGCGATCTCGCAGGCCTTTTAACCAATCTCCAAGAAGGCGATATCCTTTTCATCGACGAAATCCACCGCCTGCCGAAAACCGTGGAAGAGTACCTTTATTCGGCCATGGAAGATTACCGAATCGATATCATGATCGACCAAGGGCCAAATGCGCGTTCGGTCCGTCTGAACATTCCACGCTTCACCCTCGTAGGAGCAACCACACGGAGTGGACTGCTTACCGCCCCCTTGAGGAGTCGCTTCACGCTTCAGACCCGCCTCGACTACTACTCTCCCGAGCATCTTCTCAGCATCGTCAAGCGTAGCTGCAAGCTGCTCGAAATCCCTGTCGAAGAGCCAGGAGCTCTGGAGATCGCCCAACGCTCGCGAGGCACTCCTCGAATCGCCAACAATCTGGTGTATTTCGTGCGAGACTACACCGAAGAAAGGGGCGATGGCGTGATATCGAAACAAACCGCCCGAGCCGCCCTCGAATTACTCGAAATCGACCAGAGCGGCTTGGACGAGATCGACAAGCGCATTCTGAAAACGATTGCCGACACATACAAAGGCGGTCCTGTCGGTCTCGGGACCATCGCGGTAGCTGTCGGCGAGGAAGCCGATACCTTGGAAGAAGTCCATGAGCCCTTTCTCATTCAAAACGGATTTATCCAACGAACGCCGCAAGGTCGCATCATTTCCGCAAAAGGCTTTCAGGCCATCGGCCTCCCTCCTAGCGGCAGCGCGGAACAGAGCTCTCTGCTCTAGCCTATTTGCCCTCCCATGTCTTAACTCCTTGCTTTTCCTTAGGCTCTGGCCTTGAGTGTGCGGACAATTCGATGGGAATCCGCTCATTAGGGCGCTTTTCCATGCAGCTTTGATAGGGCGTCAGTTATCAACTCTGTTTCACACAATAAATGACGCTTTATCACAATGGATATATACGTAGGTAATTTGTCTTTCGACGCGTCCGAGGACGACGTTCGCGAGGCCTTCGCAGCATTCGGGTCTGTCGACTCGGTAAAAATCATTATGGACCGCGAAACCGGACGACCTCGGGGGTTCGCGTTTATTTCGATGGGCGATTCGAGCGAAGCGAACGCTGCAATCGAGTCTCTCGACGGCAGCGAATTGCTCGGTCGAGAGCTGCGCGTACGCGAAGCGACTCCAAGACCTGAACGCCCCCGCGGAGGCGGTGGTGGCGGCTACGGCGGTGGCGGTGGCTACGGCGGTGGCGGTGGCGGAGGAGGCGGCTACGGCGGTGGCGGTCCCCGCAGAGGCGGATTCAATCGCGGCGGTGGCAAAGGCTCGCGCCGCAACGATCGACGCAATCAGCAAGACGGATTCTAGAAATCTAGAACAATCCGACGAACTTTCAGGATCATCGATGGAGCGTTCGCGCTCGATCGATGATTTTTTTATGCAGCTCTCAAAGGGGCGGGGCTTATTCTTCTTCCTCCTGAACGGTCTCGACGACTTCCAAGTCTCCGGTAGTCACTTCCCCTGAACCGACGAACGTCTTAACTTTTCCAAGTTTGCCGTCCGTATTCGTCCCGAAATAATTGGAAGCCGCGCGACTCAGGGCCAGATGAGCATCGTTGAAATTGACGCGAACCGCATCCATGCTGAACCGCGTAGACCATACGAGATCCTTTTCCCCGGTTTCCCTCAACTTCTGCCAATCGTAAGCCAGCAAGACGAGGAAGTAGCGTTCTTCGCGCAGCATTTCCTGCAACTCCATCTCTTCCTGAACCATCAGGCTGGGACGCTCCAGAGCTCGATTGAACCCGATTAGCGCCGCATTTTGCCCCTCGGTATAAGTGTAGCCTTCTTCACGGAGATAATCCTCGGGATCGGTGAGTTCGTCTTCTTCCTCTTCTCCTTCCAATGCTGCCTCGTCTTCAGAGTCGTCAGCAGGAAACAGCTCGTCCCAATCAGCTTCGATTCGAGTCACGCCTCGGTGCACGATAATCATGAAATCGCCTTCTTTAGGACTTCGAGCGGGGTAGTAATTGCGCTTCTTCATCTGAATCGCCAGGCCTTTGGCGACATCCATAAACGGAACGTCCCCAATGCTTTTGTCTTTCAGCAGTCCGCCAAAGCGTTTGCCTTCCATCAAATGATAAGTTTCCAGGCGGGCGCCATCTTCGCCTTCTTTCTTGTTCACGTAGCCATCTTGAGCGAAGGCATCCACCAAGACGCGAGCCTCCCCTTTGGCAGCCAGGGCGTTCGATGGCATCGCCAGCGAGATCAATGCAAATGATGCAAGAATCGGAAGAGCGAGCGTTCTCGTTCTTTTTCGGTTGGAAAGTAAGCGTGATTCCAAGCAAGCCATGTTACTGAAAACCATTTGAAGCTCCAGTTGGTTACACCTCTATTCCCCACAGCTTGTAGAATATTGGACGCTGCCGCGAGCCGCCCTTGAGATTAAGGCGCTGGATCGATCGAGAACTCGGTGAAGGATTTACTGATATGGATTCTTTCGACCGAGCCCGTGTAAGCGAATTCCTTTGGCAGGCCAGTATCCTTGTTCCACAACAGCCAGAAATCGGAGGGAGCTCCATGCTTGATGCCGGTCGCGCTACCAAACTCCGGACCTTCCGCCCCCACGATGTTGAAATTGCGATACTCCTTGAATCCCAACTCCGAAACCTGAAAAGCATATCCATTTATGGAGAGCGACACGGCTTCGATAGACACGATTTCCCCGTTCGCATCATTGAGCTCTACCTCGATCGCGCCTTGGATTTGCGATTCCGGAGCGCCTTCTTCGAATTCGCCCACCGTGAAACGTACAATCGCTCGCGAGGCTAAGGCATCGACGACAAGAAAGGTCATCGCGAAACCTAGAATCGAAATCAGCTGAACTACTCGGCTATGATACATATCAATAGAGGATATTTCCTAGGAATACGGAAAATATCCGTAAAACCTAAACCATTCGCCCCCTTTCGATCAGCCTTTAATCGAATATCCCGAGGATCTATAAGGGTTAATCCCTAATCCCCCTAATCTTCGAGGCCTATTTTCTCCAGAATGCGCTGCAAATCGTCATTGCCCGCGTACTCTATGAAGATCTTACCCTTTTTCGGAGAATGCTTTAGGGCTACCTTGGAACTGAGATAAGACATCAGTCTTTTTTCGATATCTTCAATTGCAGCGCGTTCGGCTTCAGGGGCTTCTCTTCCCCCGCTCGCCTTCCCCTTGGTCGTCTTGCGGATTTTCTGAATCAGTTCTTCAGCAGCGCGAACGCTCACGCCATCCTCGATGATGCGACGAGCTAGCAAGGCTTGCTCCTGCTTACTCTCCAAACCGAGGATCACTTTGGCGTGCCCGGTCGAGAGCATCTGAGTCGACAAATAGCCGCGAACTTCCTCAGGCAAGGTCAATAGACGCAACGCATTCGCAACAGTGGCTCTCCCTTTGCCAACGCGCTCCGCTACCTGTTCCTGAGTCAAATCGAAGTCGCGAATCAAACTCGCGTAGCCCATCGACTCCTCGATGGGATTGAGATTTTCGCGCTGCAAATTCTCGATCAATGCCATCGAAGCCGCCGACGAATCTCCCGCTTCGATAATCCGGGCGGGAATCTTCTTCAGCTTGAGCAGTTGAAACGCGCGCCAACGACGCTCGCCGGCGATAAGCTGATAGGATCCATTCGCTTCGCGGACTACGATGGGCTGTATCAGACCTTCGCTTTGAATGCTCTCAGCTAGATCCAGCAACTGGCTCTTCTCGAATTCCTTGCGAGGCTGATACGGGTTGGGTTCGATCTTGGAAATGGGCAATTCGAGAAAATCCGGCGCTTTCTCTTCTACCGGAAAGCCCGCTTTAGCAGCTGTCTTCTTTTCGGAAGTCGATTTGGGCGCCTTCGCAGCCGCTTTCTTGGCAACCGCCTTTTTCGTAGCCGATGCCGGCTTGCCGGAGCCCCCCGATATGAGGCCCGCTAGACCTTTTCCAAGTCGAGATTTCGAATTCGCCATAAAAAAATTCAGTTGTGTGGAATGAACAATTTGCGTCCCGCTTGCAGATGTCGAGGGCTGGCAATCTGATTCGCATTTTGGATCCAATCCACTGTCGAACCAAATTGCTGAGCGATGGACGAGAGCGTATCTCCCGAGCGAACGACATAGGGAGATCCCGTTTGCGGGATTCCTTCCTGCGGAAAGTGAGTACGCAAATTAACCGGTTTGGGAGCAGGAGCGGGCATGCCGCCAATGCTCTTCTTAATGACATTAGCGAAGTCGGTGATCTCCTTATTCACCTTGAGAATGATCTCTTCCTTCACTTTCTCGTCTCTTTGCTCGAGAGAGGATACCGCTCTAGCAATCGCTTCCTGAACCTGTCCCAAGGTTGCTAATTGGTCCATGCTGGCTCCCACACGACTTTCATAAGCCTTCACTTGCTGTCTCAAAACCTCGTTCTCCCGACGCATCGAATCGAGCTCCACGCGCATGGAGCGAATCGCTTCATCCAAGATCTTCATGTCTTGGCTCATGTTGGCCACTTGATACGCCAAATTGCTCGATTGAGCCTGCGACGAAACGGTCGCGGCAATCGCCACGAAAGCGGCCAGGCACGCCGACCGCGCAATGATCCATTTTCTATTACCCATCATGGCTCGAATCGTGGAAAAATTGATAGCGGAAAACAAGCTTCAAGCCTAGGCTCTGGTTCCTTCGAGACTCCATCAGCATTTTAAACAAATATTCACAAATCGTAGGGTCACTCATTGCGATGCTTCTACCAATGGAGACATGGGGTGAGACTCTAAAACGGAACCCTTGGGCAAATCGAAGCCGCGAAGAAATGACTCAGCATCCAGCATCTTGCCACCCGGGCGTTGCATTCGCTTTAGAAAAAGCGTCCCCGACCCGCAAGCGACCGCAAGACCACGTTCCTCCAATCCAATCACTTCCCCCGCAACGCCCTCTCGAGGATTCTCATCGTAGTCAGCCAAGCCCAGCTTGATCGATGCGCCGTTCCAAACGAACCGAGAACCTGGCCAGGGGAAGAGCCCATTGATTCTCTGGGCAAGCGCCTGGGCCGGCGCTGAAAAATCCAATTCGCCATCAGCCTTGGTAAGCTTCCTGACATGACTCGCGAGCGATTCGTCTTGAGCGACGGCATTGGCAGTCCCCTCCAAAATGGACATAAGATTACGTTCGACGAGCGGTACGCACGCTTGCCCCAACGTATGATCGATATCCAAAGCCGTATCCAGTCTTCCGATATTCACTCGCTCGACATCCAAAACCGGTCCTGCATCCATTTCCAGAACGACCTTCATCAAGCTCACCCCGGTTTCCCTTTCGCCCGAAGCGACCGCGCATTGAATGGGCGAAGCTCCTCTGTATTTCGGCAAAAGAGAGGTATGCAAGTTCCATATGCCCTTCGCCGGCGTATCTATCAGAGCTTGCGACAGCATATGGCCGAAAGCCATTACGACAATCGCGTCCGCTTCCATCGCCTCGATATCCAGTCGGTCTCGCTTACGCACGCGTTCGGGCTGGAAAACCGGTATTCCTTTTTCCAAGGCCCACTGCTTGATCTCGTTAGCGGCGATCCTCTTGCCTCTACCCCTTGGTCGGTCGGGCTGAGTGTAAACGGCGATGACTTCTACTGGCCCGCATCGACCATTGCGAATCGCTTCCAACATCGGAAGCGCAATGGGGTCGGACCCCATGAATACAATTCGCCAAGCCATCGGTCTAAATCTTCGATATCGAGCCGCCCAACGAGCGCGATTCGCCCTATCGAGCTAAGCTTCCTCCTTAATATAAGGGTTCTTCTTATTGACCAAATCGAAAACGACAGGGCAGCCTTCTAACTTGAAGGTATCTACGACAGCTGCCTGCATATAGCGCTTATAAGAGTCGTTGAGCTTCTTCGATTGGTTGCAGAACATTTTGATTCGATAAGGACGAACCCCTGTATGAACCGCGTAGTAGACGCGAAAGCGGCGCCCATCCACTTTGGGAGCAGGCATCCGTTCGGATACTTTGTAGAGAATATTGTTCAACCGACCGGTGGGGATCCGCTTTTCAAGCCTCTTATCCAATTGCCGAGCATCGTAGAGCATCTTTTCGATGTCGATATTCTCGAGAGCGGATACGAACCGCACAGGAGAACCTGGCGTAAAGAAAATTTCCCTACGCAGGCCTTTTTCGAATGCCTTGCGAAATTCGCTTTCCGTATCGAATCCTTCGATCTCTTCTTTTTCCCAAGCCTTCAAGGCGAGATCCCATTTATTGACTACAATAACGATGGGCTTATTGAGCTTAGCCGCTTCCCCTGCGATCGCCTTATCCTGATGAGTAGGCCCTTCCTTGGCGTCGAGCACCATAAAAACCACATCTACATCGCGAATGGCGTCAATCGAGCGAACGCGAGAAAAGTACTCCACCGAAGAGCTGAGCTTGGTTTTCTTTCGAATACCCGCCGTATCGGTCAGAGTGAAATGCCAATCTTCCCCGCGCTTCGATCGCCAAGTAAACGGCGTCTCAATCGAATCGCGCGTCGTTCCGGGGATATCGCTTACGATAAAACGGTCCGATTGAACCAAACAATTGCTCAGAGAGCTTTTCCCCACATTCGGACGTCCAATGAAGCATACTTTGATTCGTTTCTCCTCGGAACTATCGCGAGCTTCCGGCGGACCGACGATTTCGTCCCGCATGGATAAGATCGTTTTGCGCAGACCGCCAATTCCCCGATCATGCTCGGCAGAGACAAGCATCGGCTTACCCAAGCCCAAACCGTAGAACTCATTGATTTCGATAGGCGTATCTTGCTTGTCCACCTTATTGACGACCAAACCGATAGGCTTACGGCTCCTGCGAAGAGCATCTGCCATCTCAAGGTCAAGCGTGGCCAGGCCTTCCCGGCCATCCACCACGAGCAACACGTAATCGGCCGCATCGATCGAGAACGCTACCTGGCCTTCGACCG
>Ga0208127_1000003_pt1 | contig 132181 bp, 114 predicted proteins | sample ETNtaG_6_FD_185751 | JGI IMG/M metagenome (GOLD analysis project Ga0208127, IMG submission 185751) | Marine microbial and viral communities from oxygen minimum zone, Eastern Pacific Ocean - ETNP201306SV45 (SPAdes) (version 2) | ecosystem: Environmental > Aquatic > Marine > Oceanic ... | reverse complement strand
AAAACCCGATCTTTTCCTTAACTTCGACAATCGCTGTTGCTAATTGTTCAGCATCACCCTTGGGCAATTTAAGCAAGTGAAAAGTGATCCGTTGTGCTGATTTGGGGCCAATCCCGGGCAAACGACCGAGTTCATCAATCAAGTCTTGTACTGGGCCGTCATACATATCTCACTAACCTCCTTCTTTGTCCGGGGAAAAGGTCCCGACCCGGGCCATGGCAGCTGCTTGTGCATTGCCGCATCGCCGCAACCCGTCACGAAACGCTGCTGCCACTATCTCTTCAAGCATCGCTATGTCATCTTTTTGTACTGCATCGGGATCAATGTGTACCTCAAGAACTGTTCCGTCGGCTTGCATGGACACTGTTACAGCACCGCCACCCGCCGACCCTTGTACCACGGTCGATGATATTTCTTTTCTTTGGTCTAGGAGTTGTTGCTGTATTTCTTGCGCTTGTTCAAGGAACACTTCATCGGAGGAAAAATCACTCATCGCCTATCACCTGGAGTTGTTGCCTTCCTCGTCGGACGCTATCGCCCCGGGAAATGCTTCTAAGACTCGGTCGACACTTGTAGTTCCAGCTTCCGAATTCACTTCGAATTCGGCAGGATCTACTATTTCTTCATCTGAGGCAACCTTAGGTTCAACGCTCGTCTGAGTCGTTTCTTCTCGGGCAGTTGTGAGTTCCACCTGAATCTGGGAACCCAAGATCCCTCGAACTGCTGTTTCAATGTCATCTTTAATCTGTTCGCAGCGTTCTCGGTGAGTTTCATTTGGCAACTCGAACTGGATCCGCCCTTCAGACACATTGATGATTGTTGCTGCTTGGAATCGTGCTCGAGCTCGAGGAGTTAAAGAAGGGAGTACTTGTTGTTGCCACACCTCTATAACGTGAGTGATAGACAGCTCCGCTACAACTTTGCGTGGCGCTTGGGTTACCGGCGGTACGTCGTCCGGCGGGTCCGCCACCGTCATTTCTTCGCTGGGTGGAGGCGGGGGAACCACCGGGCTGTCAGGGGTACTTGTTGTGCTATTTGCGCCACCATTGCTTTGCATTGACGCCAGCGCCGCTCGAGCTTGCGCCGCCGGCCCAGCACCAGCTGACTGCTTTTGAACTTCGGTCTTCGTGGGTTGCTGCCCAGGGGCGTGATCCGATATTCCCGCAAAAAGCTGAACTAACGCCAAATCCAAAACAAGACGGGGGTCCGGTGCCTGTCGCATGTCGACAAGCGCCCGACCTAATAGCTCTAACGCTCGGACGTTGACTGCCCGAGTTATCTCACCAGCTTTTTCTGTGAGTAGCGGTAACTCTTCAGGCCTCGCCTCACCTGAGTTAACCCCAGCACCAGCAAGAAAAATATCTCTCAGCTTTCGTGTTGTCCTATACGCCAAATCTTTGGGATCAACGCCCGCAGCCACAGTTTCCGCAACAGCTGTCATCGAATCAGTCAGATCTTGAGCGACAATCGCATTGATCAACGCATCTACCGAGCCCCGGTGTTCTGGAATTCCGCCTGCCGTCACAACCTGGTCCAACGCTGAAAGCGTGTCCCGAACTGAACCAGACCCTCTTTCAACTACATATTCAATAACATCTGCGTCGATTTCCAATTCGGCTCGCTCGGCAATTTGGGCTACGTGGAGGCTAAGCAGTTCGGGGTTAACCAACGTGAGTTCGACGTGTTGAGTGCGGCTACGAATCGTCGGTAAAACTTTTTGTGGGTCAGTGGTAGCGAGAACAAAAATCACATGATCAGGCGGTTCTTCTAACGTCTTCAAGAGTGCATTCGATGCCGCAGCCGTAAGCATGTGGACTTCGTCGAGGAGGTAGACCTTTCGCTTTCCGGGGCTTCCTAGAGCAGCGTTAGCAGTGATTTCACGGATATTCGCGACGTTGTTATTTGACGCTGCATCTAATTCGACGAGATCCATCGATGTGCCCGATTCAAAGTTTGCGCAGCTATCGCAACTTCCACAAGGCTCACCGTCTCCAGATGGGTCGATGCAGTTCAAGGCTTTTGCAAGGATCCGTGCCGTAGAGGTCTTGCCTGTACCCCGGGGCCCGCTCAGTAGATACGCGTGACCGACTCTTTCTTCGATAACAGCGTTACGAAGCGCTGCTACCAGATGATCTTGCCCAATTACTTCTGAAAAAGTTTGTGGGCGAAAGCGTCGGTACAAAGACTGGTAAACCATTAACCGGTGATGCTACTTGTGTGCCGCTGCGCTTAGGGGCAAGTACCCTAAGAGCGCATCATCGTTTCACGTGGCGGCCGGGTCCTGTGCAACAGTGGCCCGTGAATCGAGTCAGGGCCGGGAGGCAGCAGCTCTCAGCGGATTCCGCTGTGTGCCGCAGATCACCTGGCCGCCTCGTGAGACGATGATCGAGGAGAGTTGCCAGAGCGGACGAATGGGCTCGCTTGGAAAGCGTGTGAGGTCTAACCGGCCTCCGTGGGTTCGAATCCCACACTCTCCGCCATGAATGACGATGAACTTATGCGTCTCGCCCTCCTGGAAGCTGAGAAAGCCACCCAACACGAAGACGTGCCCGTGGGTGCGTTAGTCCTGCTTGATGACGTTGTGATTGCTTCTCGTCACAACGAACGTCAATTGACCGGCGACCCAACCGCACATGCTGAAATTCTTGCCCTACGCGATGCAGCTTCTCAGTTGGGAACCTGGCATCTCGATGACGCGACATTGGTGACGACCTTAGAACCGTGCCCAATGTGCGCAGGCGCGGCCCTCAACGCTCGTGTGGCTCGCGTAGTTTTTGGTGCTCACGATCCAAAGGCCGGCGCAGCTGAAACGTTGTACAACTTGTTGAACGACCCTCGCTTGAATCACCAGGCGAATGTAACTAGTGGCATCTTGGCAGCGGAGTGTGGTCAAATTCTTACCCGCTTTTTCGCGGACCGCCGTTGAGGTTTTGCACCTCAAAACTTCTGTCAGGATCGAAATGGCGGAAGGTGTGGGATTCGAACCCACGGTGACCCGGAGGCCACAACGGCTTTCGAGGCCGCCCCATTCGTCCGCTCTGGCAACCTTCCGTTTCAGATCCTACCCTTCGCTGAAGCCACCACCATCAACATCGACGGTCATATGTGACGCCTATGGACGGCTAAATCAATCTTCCGGCGTAGGGTCATTTGGCAATGGCACTACTGCCGGTTTTGTTTGACTATTTTCAATAGCTATCTGGGTGGCTATTCGCGTAATTATTAGTAAGACCTGATTCGCAATTTAAGGATGAACCAAGGTGGCGGAAACACATACATGGTCGGTCGGTGATCTCTGTGAAGCCATTAGGGATACCTTCACTGCTGCCTTCCCTGACGAGATTTGGATCGAAGGTGAAATTAGTAGTCTGAAGTTTCACTCTTCGGGCCATGTCTATTTCGATTTGATTGAACCAGATGACAACGGCAACCAAGTTGACAAAATGTCGGTCGCTTTGTGGAGGGGAAGACGAAAAGGTGTGGAGTCACTATTAAGTCGCGCAGATGCTGGTCCGTTAACCGAAGGAATAAAGGTCCGTATAAGAGGCGAATTGTCTTTTTATGCTCCTCAAGGTCGGGTGCAGTTGATGATGACGGAAATTGATCCGCATCACACCATTGGCCAGTTGGCGATCGACAGGGAACGGGTCTTACTGTCGTTATCTAAAGATGGCCTCTTGGAAAGCAATCGCGCTCTCCCGCTTTCTCCTGTTCCTCTCAATATTGGACTAGTGACCTCAGATGGGAGTGCCGCATATAACGACTTCGTAAACGAGATCTCCTCGAGTAACTATCCATTCAAAATTTCGCTCGCACATTCCTCCGTGCAGGGAGCTGATGCCGAAGTCAGCCTCATAGCTGCCATACAAACATTGGCCAATACGGGCGTAGATGTGATTGCAGTGGTTAGAGGCGGGGGCGCCCGAACCGATCTACTCGCCTTCGATCTCGAAAATGTGGCTAGAGCAGTGGCCCTAGCGGGCATCCCGGTTTTCTCTGGCATAGGACATGAAATTGATCGATCAGTGGTCGACGAAGTAGCTCACACGGCCTTCAAGACACCAACAGCTTGCGCTGCGGCACTAGTGCAGACTGTGGCTGCGTTCGACCAGGCATTAAGCGACTCTGCTCGACGAATCGTGAACCTAGCAAACAGCTGTCACGACCGTGCCGCAGCACTGGTCTCCTCTTCGGCGCGATCCATTAACGATCGAGCGCGCAGAACACTTGATGTAAAAAGTGGTCAGCTAGATGCTGCTAGCAGTCGTCTGCGCGATCTTTCTCTAATAGCAATCGATCGCAACCTCGATCGGTGCAACCGAACCTTCGATCTAGTTCAGGCTCTTGACCCGAGCCGAATACTGGCACGAGGATTTTCAATTACACGAAATGCAAACGGCAAAGTGGTTCGAGATCTGATCCCTGCCGGCGTCACAATCGTTACCGAAACAGCTACTTCCCTCATCACAAGCACGGTGATTGATTCAACACCGAACAACGTTAAGGAGAAAAAATGACCGATTCGGATCTCAGCTTTCAGACAGCTACTCAGGAGTTAGAGGAAATTCTTAAAAAGCTCGACGGTGACGAAGTAAATATTGATTCGTTGACTATTGATCTCGAACGCGCGTCAAAATTAATCGAGTGGTGCAGAGAGCGCCTGGAAGTCACGCGACATGAAGTCGAGAGGATCGTTACAGATCTGGACAAGAGTTGAGGCTCTTAAAAAATGTAAACCGAGGGAGTCGGTGGGTACTCCCTCGGTTTACGGCACGCTCTCGGATTGGTGGGAATCCGGAGCGAATGTTGTGGGCGCCAAATTAAGGCGCACATCAAGTTGATTTCAGTCAAACATTGGTGATGTCACCTGATGTTCGAGTCCCAAAATGCTCAGCCCAGGATCCTATCCAAGCGTTAGCATTTATCAAGCCACGCTCAAAGCTTTTTCGAGGTTAATTTGAAACATGATCAGCCGTATGGGAGCTGGATATCAGAACTCAGTTCCCAAGAACTTGCGACCGGTGCTAAACGTCTATCTGAACCGCGTGTTTTGGGTGACGAAGTGCTTTGGTTGGAAGGCCGCCCAGAAGAATTGGGACGCACCGCAATAGTCAAGTTCGATGGTGTGAATACCGTAACTCTGGGACCAGACGACCTTAACGTACGAACATTGGTTCACGAATACGGAGGCGGTTCTTGGCTTCCAACGGAAACTGGCATTTGGCTTTCAAGTTTTACCGATCAACGACTTTGGCTACTCAACGACGACTTCCGTCCAATAACCCCAGAACCCACTATTTCTAAAGGCCTGCGTTACTCAAACGGGGTCATGGTCCCAGATAGTGATGACACCATTTGGGTCGTCGAACGTCACCGGGAAGGCAATACTCATCCTGAAAATCTTTTGGCGTCAGTAAACACAGCCGGCGAGATTATCGAAGTCGCATCAGGGGCAGATTTTTATTCTTCGCCAGTCATTTCTGCCAATGGGAGAATGCTGGCATATCTGTCTTGGGATCATCCGTCGATGCCATGGGATCACGTCCGGCTACATATTGCTCACCGGCGAAATAGCGGATGGGCCGAGCATCGGGTGGTACTGGATGGTCCTGCGTTACAACAACCACAATTCTCGCCTGAAGGTCGACTTCATGTGATTAGTGATGCGACAGGGTGGTGGAATATTCATGAGGTTGATTTGAGAAACAATTCGTCTCATCCGCTTGTGCAGGCGGAAGTCGAATTCGGGGTTCCAGGGTGGGTGTTTGGTCAAAAAACTTACACTTGGGCGAACGATGCGATCTGGTGTAGTTGGGTTGATCAGGGTGTCGGCCATCTAGGGCAGATCACGAATTCAGGCTTAACAGAGATCACATGTGGTTTTACAGAATTCAACGGCTTAGACGCACTAGACGATGGTCGGGCAGTATCAGTTGCAGCTAGTTGGGAAACAACTGCCGCTGTTCGGGCAATTGATCTAAGCGGTGTGAGCCAGCAACTTAGTACCTCACATTCTTTGCCTCTAGCGCGGGATGAAATTTCGATCCCCGAGGCTGTTGAGATTAGAGGGGCCTCAGGTAATACCACCCACGCTTTTCATTTCCCTCCGACTAACGCGGCTTATGAGTGTTCTTCGGAGTTACCACCTCTTATAGTCCTCAGCCACGGCGGGCCAACTGGGGCAGCAAGATCGTCGTTTGATCCGGCTGTTCAGTATTGGACCAACCGTGGTATTGCTGTGGTAGACGTCAATTACCGCGGAAGTACTGGTTTCGGCACAAGCTATAGAAACATGCTGCGGGGACAATGGGGAATTGCTGATACTGAGGACTGCATTGCCACGGCAAAGGATCTTGCAGATAAGGGCTTGGTCGACCCCAACCGACTCGTCATCAAGGGGGGGTCTGCTGGCGGGTTCACCACCTTATGTGCACTGACAGTTAGCACTCTTTTTGCCGCAGGAATTTCACGGTACGGGGTAGCGGATCTCGAGACTTTGGCGCGGGATACACACAAGTTTGAAGCCCGTTATCTCGATTCGTTAGTTGGTGAATGGCCCACTGAGAGGGAACTCTACGAAGAACGTTCTCCAATTCATCATGCACATCGATTAACTACACCGATGATTATTTTGCAAGGTTCCGAGGATCCAGTTGTGCCTCCATCCCAAGCTGAACAACTCGTAGAAGCTCTGCAAGGTGCGAAGATTCCGCACTCATATGTTTTGTTCGAAGGCGAAAGTCATGGTTTTCGGAAAGCGGAAACAATCTCCCGTGCTTTAGATTCAGAGCTTTCCTTTTTGGGACAAGTTCTAGGGTTCGAGTCGTCTGATTCGATTGATCCGGTGCAGATTGCGTGAGTTCAGTCCGCTGCGGTCGGTGGAGTTACATCTCCACCGGGATTGCCTATAGCTTCCGAGGTCGTTAGCGGCCCAGGGTCATGTTGTTCGCATCTTCCCTCGATGACATCAACGATACGGTCGTATCGTTCACCGTTTGAAACGGGCGTCGCTCCTCCGCGGTCGTCCAAAATATGCGGGTGAAAACGGTAACCCTCTACATAAGAACCGTCGAAACTTATTTCTAAGACGCCGGTTTCGCCGGTTATACCGTAACGAGGATGCCAAGCGAAATTACCGAGTGAGTAAGCAATCACAGTGCGATCAAAAGTCTCTATAGGTTGCAGAACGTGAGGATGATGTCCGAGTATCAAGCTCGCGCCTGCTTTGATTAACTCGGCTGCCAGATCGCGCTGGTCTTCACTGGGACAGGTTGCGCGTTCAATCCCCCAATGGACACTGACTACAACTACATCGTTACTAGCCGCCGCGGCGCGGACGGCCGCTAAGACTCTCGGTATGGCCCATTTGGCGTCAGCAACTCCGGGGCGATCAGCTGTTGCGGCAAAGCCCCCTGGCACAATCGCTGTTGCGGAAACGAAAGCTACGCGAACACCATTATCTAATGCCATCACCCGAGGTGCGTAGGCTTCAGCATTGTTGGAGCCTGCCCCGGGCCGTAAAATCCCCACCTCGTCGAGGACTGAGATGGTGTCGGAGAGGCCCACCGGACCATAATCAAGTATGTGATTGTTGGCTATCGACACCACGTCTATGCCCGCTGCCGCGAGGGTTAACGCAGCTGATCCGGGTGCTCGAAAAACGAATTCCTTGTCGTCAGGTTCCCCACGTTGGGTAATCGCCATTTCAAGGTTGACTATCGCGATTTCAGCTGAAGCAAGGTCAGGTCGGATCTTCTCGAAGGGGTCAATACCTTCTGGTTCGGTGCGGTCAAGGAGGACGTCTCCCCCTGCAAGCAAAGTCCACGGTCGAGTTTCAACGGTTGTAGTTGTAACGCTCGGAGTCTGCACTTCTGTACTTGGAGGGACCTCGGCTTGCTGGTCGGACGGTTGCAGTTCGTTCGTCGTAGACGCAAATTCTTGCTCATCTGATAATTGATCTTGTACCGCAATCGTTTCACGGGCTACGAAAATGGCTTTTTCAGCCTCAGGCCCTGAGCACGCGATAAGAGACAAAGCGACACTGGCGATGCTGGCGACAAAAATGTGGCGACGGTACACGGCGGGTCAGTCTACGTTGCCGACTAGCGTGCAACTGATGTACAGCTTCGTTCGTGAACCCAAATGGATAGCGGGCCACGTTCTGACGTTGTTGTTGCTTGTCGCTTTCATTTGCGCAGGTGTTTGGCAATTCGGCCGGCACCAGGAACGAACTCAACGTAACGAAACTATTTTGGATCGATCTAATAGCGCACTTCTTGACGAAGGTGACCTCTTCGGGCCTGACAGAGATATTGAGTTTAGGTTGGTGCAGCTGACGGGCTCGTGGGCTAGTGGCGATGCTGTCCTGATCCGTAACAGAAGCCATCAAGAGGTCGCTGGTTGCCATCTGGTGGTCCCACTCCTCCATGATCTTTCCCGAGCGACTCTTATCACTGTCGGTTGGCTTCCTCAGAACTCGTGCAGCGTGAACAAATTTCAGCCACCGTTGGGAAGCGTCTCACTAACAGGTCGAGTCCGACTCAGCCAGGAACGTGGCTCTTTAGGAGCGCGTGACGCCGCAACTGGCGTGCTTAGCTCCTTAGCCCGGACTGATGTCGGTCGAATAGATCAGCAGGTTCCCTACCCACTGGCACCCGTTTACGTTGAGTTGATCAACAGCGAACCTGTCGTAGTTGATGCTTTTCCTGTGGACTCTCCACCAACTCATCTCGGACCTCATTTGGGCTACGCGGTTCAGTGGTTTCTGTTTTTTGGGGTCGGGATAATCGGTTATCCGCTGGTTCTACGTCGACATGCTCGTAAAGGAACAGCTGAGAACTTAGGTCCCGATACCTATTAAACAGCGACAGCCATCCGTTCGACAATCATTGTCAGCATCTCCGGAGAGGTCGCGAAATTCAGTCGAACATGCCCCGTTCCTTCAACGCCGAAATCTAATCCTGAGTTAAGCGCCACTTTGCCTCGTGACATAAAAGTCTCCGCCGGGTCATCTCCAAGACCTAATTCGCGGCAGTCCAACCAGGCGAGGTAAGTGGCTTGCGGAGGTCGGTACCGAATCTGGGGAAGGTGTGCACTTAGCAACTCAGCTAACAGGTTCCGGTTGTGATCAAGACCTTCAACGAGGCCGGCTATCCAAGCCTCTCCTTTTTCCCATCCGGCGACAGTAGCGACTTGTCCTAGTCCGTTGATACCGCCGATCATTCGCGGGCGAATTTCCTTCAGTTGAGGTGCGTATTGTTGCGAAGCGCTATGTATGAAGGCCATTCTCAGCCCAGCCATGTTGAATGTTTTGGTCGCAGCCGTCAAGGTGACAGTTCTTTCCGAAGCAAGTTCACTTATGGAAGCGGTTGGGACATGTTGGTGAGGGGCGTACACCAAATCACAATGAATTTCGTCAGAGATCACCAGAAGATTATTGCGATCAGCTATTTCGATAATTTGAACCAAGTCCGCGGGAGTCATGACATACCCGCATGGGTTATGTGGATGGCACAGCAACAAAGCTGAAACGTTTTCTCGCGCCGCTACCTCAGCTAGATGATCGAAGTCCAGTGCCCAGCCTTCTTCGTTTTCTAATAAAGGATTCGCTACCCAGTTTCGACCAGTGCCTTCAACGCTGGAATAGAAAGGAGGGTAGACCGGTGTTTGGACCACAATGTCTGATCCTGGCGGCGTCAACGTCTGCAAAACCCATTCCAAGCCTTGAATGACGTCGTGAACCCTCATTACATCTTCGGTGTCGACAGCCCATCCAAAGGCAGTGTCCATTCGAGACTTGAATGCCTCTAACACAGGAATCGGTTCGTCGTAGAAACCGTAACCGAGTCCGCCCACCTCGATTCTTTCTATGATCGCCTCTTTGATGAAGTCGGGAACTTCCACATCCATGTCGGCAACCCAGGCAGACAAGACTTCATTACCGTGGCGTTCCCACTTGATGCCGGGCCGATTACGGACACGGTCGAGGTTTAGATCAAAGATCACGCAGAAAGGCTACGCCTTTATGATCAATAAAGTCCGATCATTCGTCCGGCAAGAGCCACAACGGCTGCAATGAGTACAGGTCGAATTACTTTTTCTCCCCCTCGTACCGCAATTCGGGCGCCTAGCCAACCACCTATTGCGAAGCCAGCAGCTAAGACCAGAGCGAAACCCCAATCAACCTGACCTCGCACAATAAATACGGGGAGAGCTATCCCTGTAAGAATGAAAATCACGACTACTTTGACTGCATTTGCGTTTACCAAATCCAGACCAGATTTCGCTAGAGCGACCACGATAAGTAAGCCAACCCCAGCTTGGAAAGCACCTCCATACATTCCGATGGCGAAAAAAATGGTGGTGGTTAGAGCCGGGTGCCAGTTGATTTGAGATCCAGAACTTTTTGGTGTTCGTAAGCTCACAAAGAGCAGTGGAAGCATCAGAACGCCGAAGATCCGTTCAAAAGTTTCGTCTGTGACACTCGAAACAAGCAACGATCCGACTAAGGAGCCGATGGTGACGGGAAATATGACGGGTATAGCCCGTCGAAATCCGCGAATACCTTCTTTGCGGTAACTAGCGACGGATGAAGCATTTTGGATCAGCACGCCGAATCTGTTGGTGCCATTAGCCACCAATCCCGGCAGTCCGACGAACACGTTAAGGAGCCCAACCGTCAGGAGAGACCCACCACCTGCCATCGCGTTAACTACGCCTGCGACCACCCCAGCACCCATTACCAGCATCGCGTCAATCAGTTCCATTGTTTAAATCATGGCCTGTATTCGCTCTGTAAATTGCACTACTTCAAAAATCTCTTCGTGAGTTAGGCTTCCTAACCTCTACTCTCGGTGATATGGCCGGTAACACCTTTGGTGAACAGTTCCGTATTACAACTTTCGGTGAGTCCCATGGAGGGGGCGTGGGAGTCGTAGTAGACGGATGCCCTCCACGACTTCAACTTGATGCGCGCGACATTCAGGTGGAACTTGATCGTCGACGTCCAGGTCAGAGTCGTCTTGTAACCCAAAGAAATGAAGATGACCAAGTAGAGATCTTCAGCGGTTTATTTGAAGGCCTTACCTTGGGATCCTCTATAGGAATGCTCGTGCGGAACGAAGATGCGCGCTCTGGGGCTTATGAAGACATGAAAACCACCTACAGACCTAGTCACGCTGACTGGACAACTGAGGCAAAGTACGGAATCAGAAATTGGCAAGGAGGCGGACGCGCATCAGCCCGTGAAACCATTGGCCGTGTTGCTGGAGGAGCGATAGCACGCAAAGTGATCAAGTTAATTGCCGGGATCGAAGTAGTTGGATGGGTGAGCTCCGTTCACAACATCGAGGCCCAAGTTGATGCCGCGAAAGTTTCTCGTGAAGATGTAGAAGCAGATGCCACGAGGTGCCCTGACCCAGACACGGCAGTATTAATAACTGAAGCCATCGAGTCAGCACGAAAAGACGGCAACTCACTGGGAGGAGTTGTGACCTGCGTAGCTAGAAATATGGCGGTTGGTTTAGGTGAACCTGTGTTCGACAAGCTTGACGCTGAGTTGGCTAAGGCTTTGATGTCTCTTCCCGCAGCGAAGGGATTTGAAGTGGGTAGCGGCTTCGCGGGCACTTTGTTGACTGGTCGTGACCACAACGACGCCTTCATACCCGGATCAGATGGTCGTCCTGCAACATCAACTAACAACAGTGGTGGAGTCCAAGGTGGTATCAGCAATGGAGAAGATCTAGTACTCAGGGTTGCCTTCAAGCCGACAGCGACAATTGCCTCACCTCAAGAAACTGTGAACCAAGAGAATGAGCCCGTTACTTTGGCAGCCAAAGGCAGGCATGATCCATGTGTTCTTCCGCGCGCAGTTCCAATGGTGGAGGCGATGGTGTGTTTGGTATTGGCCGATCAGCTATTACGTCAAGAAGCTAACAAGGTGCTGTGACGGCTTCTGTCGTTTATTCGTCTCGTTCTTCACGTAAAAATTTTTGAAATTCGGCGGCTAGGTCATCACCGGATGGCAAATCAGTTTCATCGGCTCGGTCAGCTTCCTCTTCTAACTGTCTGACGTATCCGATGATTTCTGAATCTTGCTCCACCGCGTCACTGACCCGTTGCTCCCATTCCAGGACACTGGCATCCAAGTCGCTGTATCCCGTCGGCACGCCCGTAACTTTTTCGAATTCAGCAAGAAGGGCTCGCGTACCTTTCGGATTGGGAGGGCCTGCTACGTAGTGGGGCACTCCTACCCGGAGCGAAATAACTGGAAGGTCTGCGCGGTCTAATGCGTCGTGCAAAGTACCAATTATGCCGGTTGGGCCTTGGTAGCTCGGTCTATCTAGCCCAAGCCTCCGTGCCAATTCAGCACTAGCGGCGCTGCCTTTGACCGCAGACGGCCGTGAGTGTGGGATCCCAGCGACCATAGCCCCGAGCGTGACAACCATTTCACATCTTGTGTCTTGGGCGATTTCAACAACCGAATCACAAAATGTTCGCCACCGCATACGTGGTTCAAGCCCTGAAAGGAGTACTAGATCATGAGGAAAATCGTTTTCGATGACGTGGGCGTCGAGAGATGGCCATTTGATCCGTCGCTCTCCATCCTCGGCAATTTCGACTTGTGGCCGATTTTCTTGAAAGTCAAAGAACTCCTCGGGGTCGATTCGCGCGACCCTCCGAGCATCGTAGTGATCGACAATCCATTGAATGGCTCCTGTCGCGCATTCGCCGGCATCAAACCAACCTTCAAAAGCGACGACTAGCAGCGGACTTTGCAAACTGGGCGCCTCGTCCCATATGACTTCGGTCATAACACCACTATTGCGCACTCAGGCACTGAATGGATAGCTAAGTGCGGTTGAGCGACTGATTTGTTTTTCGACGCTGACGAAGCGTGAAGTGGATAGCAGTTCAAAAGGCTAGGAAAGACAGTGGTTTCATGGTCTTAAGGTCGTTGCTCAGAATTCCCAGGGAGGAAACTGTGTGAATCTGGTCATCTATTATTAGTGCCCGTTTAATCGTTCCTCGCCAGTCGAATTCTGACCAACAGTGCTGTTTTTCAACTTCCGTTTCATTTTCGTGTTCTTCGATCCATCTTTGACAATTCACTTGGGGATCAGATTTTAGGTGAGTGATACGGCCACGTTCTTCTAATGATCGCCCATTGAGTTCTAGCGCCACCGCACCTGCAAATGCCTGCCCGTCGGGATTCATTATCTGATGCGTCGCAACAGGCAATACGAAAAGATCCTCTGCTGGCCAATGCAAGAAGGCTCGCGCGTTGTATTCAGTTTCGCTACTTCCGCCAGGGAGCTGCCATTGATCAATTCGGGCCGGTTTAGAAAGATCGCTAATATCGAATAATGAGACCTGGGTTCCTGTAGTTCGTCCGGTCTCCAATGCATCTTGCCCGACTCCTATTACAAGATTTTCCGTTATGGGATGGAGGTATGCCGAGTAACCCATGATCTTAAGCTCCCCCAGGACTTTCGGAGACTGTGGCAGAGAGAGGTCAATGGTGTAGAGCGGATCGGTTTGACGAAAGGTGACCACCGTTGCCAAATTCCCGAGGAACCGGACAGCATAGATCCTTTCTCCCTTGCCGAGATTACCTACTCGACCTATTTCAGTAAGTACCTCTCCGGTTTCTTCAAGGATGGTCACATAACTTTGGCTGACGGGTTCTTCCTCTCTGCTCCACCATCCGTGATCGGTGGTAGCTACACGCAGGTGGCCTTTGAATTCCGACATTGAGTACTGGTTGAGAACGGTGCCAGTTACCTGACCAGAACTTCGATACTCCGTCGTGGCTGGGTCGCTGATGTCGAACTTGTGAATTCGGGTACTCACTTGTCTGTTCTCGGGATTTGCTTGTGGGTCTAATCGCAGTGTTCGTTCATCAATCCATTCAGTTGTAGCGACATACAGATTCTGTTGCGATGAATAAACCGTTTGGCCATCGGCAAGAACTGAGGTACTACCGAGCTGCTCTTCGAATAGCTCCTCTCCAAGATCCACAGTAACGATGTTCAACATCTGAAGACCGCTGTTTGAAGATGGGTGATAGACGCGTTCGCAGGACGTAAGCGTTCCTTCTTGGAGCAATGCTCCGGCACCGCTTTCTAAAATAAACCAGGGAACCCAATTATCAATTGTGGACTCTTTGATAAGTTGCCGATTCTTTTCCTCAGCATCTCTCTCAGCTCTTAACCCTGATCCTTCCGGGTAAAACCATTGGAGACCTGTTGGACTGCTTTGAATGACAATTCGCGCAGAGTTATCTACTAATCGACTACTGATATAGCTCCCATCAATATGGAGGCGCCTCGTGATCTGGGGGGCGGGTTTACTTATGTCAACGCTCATCAGGGTTGTGATTGGGCTGTACCAGCCTGGTAAACGGCTCACCGAAAGCTTATGCGTTGTTGTTGTTTCGTGCATTTGACCAAATACGACAACTCGATCGCCTGACAGGAACATGTCTTGAGCCCAAAAGTTGTCGAAACGCAGTTCACCGGATTGGCGCAGTTGTTCACCAGTTGCATCTAGAACATGAAGTTTGTTTTCAACCAGCGCAACAATTCTTTGTCCATCGGTTTTTATGATGTCGGGTTCATCAACACCGGCTTCTTGAATGTTGGTCGTGCTGTATTGAGTTTTGGGGGCCGCGGTTGAATCGTCAGCCATAGCTTCCGCAGTGTCGCGCATCATTTCGGCTTCCATCGTCACTGGGAAGTCCCCCCCTCCAACACCCCAGGGCCCGACCATCTCAAGAGCATTGGCTTTGACATGACGAAGGAAAGGGTCACAAGATTTGAACGGCGTTAAGGCCGACGTAAGTTGAATTTGCGACGGCGACAGTGAAACTGATTGATCCGGGAGTAGCGCGTTGTCTCGATTATCGGCACCGCATGCGCTTAGCGATAGCGAACACAACAACGCCATAATCATTTTTTTCACGGAAACTCCCATGTCACAGTCATTTCTCCTATAACGACCGGCATCACTGGTTGGTTCCCTTTTAGAAGTTACGAAACAGTGACAAGTGGCAAGGCTCACTTCCCAACGCTGTTTCCATTGACCAATCAATCCACCTATTCACAAGGGTGAACCCCGCCTGATGCGCTGATTCATCCAGAATCTCGATCGCTATCGGTTCAATATTGACGGTGAACGTTTGGTTGTCCATGAATTCAATTCGTCGATATTGAATACCATCAGCGCTAAGTACCACTGCTCTGTCAGTTTCTACTGCAATCGCATGAAGGCCTCGTTGCACCGGCAAACTTCCTTCAATTAGAAGCTCACATGAAGTTGAGCAGAAAGGCCACGGTGCTGAGGTTCCTATTTCGTCGTCCAACCACATCACCAAGTCTGAAACCTTCTCAACAATCTTGAGGCCAGAGTTTGTGAGGGCGTCACGAAGGTGTGGACGTCGGGTTCGCAAAATCACGTCTCCATGTCCTTGGCCTACACACCATTCGGCGATATCTGAAACATCGGACATGTTCCCCAAGTTAGCGAGAACATCGGGTCCTGGGACTGGCATGATTTATCCGTGCGACAAATACCTGATGGCACTTCATTACGGACCGGGGAAGCGTGGACGATCGCGTTCACATATTTCACCGTTGCCATCACTGTGTCACTGGTCCACAGCACTGCCGGCACGCCTACCTGGGTCATCATCGCTGCAACACTGCTCGTGAATTCCGCCACTGCGACTTTGGCTTACGCGGCTGTGACCGCAGCTGGCGGAAGTGCTGCAGCCGGTGTTGCTGGGGGTTGGTTAACCTCGACGCGATTTGGGGTACTTGCTGCTGCGTTGGCACCCCGACTGTGGCCGCAAAGATGGAAGCGTGCACTCGCAGCCTTCTCTGCGTTCGACCCGAACATCGCGTTGGCTAATCGCGAGGACGACGACCGCAATGTTCGAAGGGTTTACGTGGCGATGTCACTTTGGCTAGTTCTGCCATGGTGGCTGGGCGCTTCACTCGGCGCAGTTATTGGAGATCTAGTCTCGGATCCGAATGCGCTTGGTATGGATGCCATGTTCCCTGCCTTGTTCATTGCGATTATTAGACCTCAATTAACGACTCAACGTGCTCGACTCATTGCGTTTTCGGGAGCATTAATCGCTTTGGCACTAGTCGAAATTTTGCCGGGTGGTTTACCTTTTCTTTTCGCCGCGTTACCAGCCTTATTCGCATTACGACACAATGAAAATAGTGGCCGCTAATGCTTACTTGGGGAGTTGTTGCTGTTTTAGCTGTTGGTGTTTATGGGCAACGAGCGTTGGGAATGGCGCTGATCAATCCGAACCGAATAAGCGATCGGAGCCGTCAAGTGCTGGCAATGGTGCCACTATCTATTCTCTGCGCTGTAACTGCGCTGCAGACGTTCAGCACTCAAGGCGCGTTAGTTGTCGATGCCCGGGTTGCAGGACTTGCTGCTGCAGCGGCACTGAGTTGGAAGCGAGCACCAATGTTTGTCGTAGTGATGGTCGCGGCAGCAGTTACCGCCGCCGTTCGGCTCATTTAGTGACTACGTTTGATGATTTGAAGCACTCATGACTATTGAACCTCGACATCCTCATTTACTAAAACTTGCAGATCCGCCAATTCTCGTGGGCCATAGGTGCACTAGGTGTGGACGAGTCGCTTTTCCACCGGATCCCTACGGCTGCGAAAAATGTGGATCGCCTGCGTCAAATTTCGAAAAATGGGATTTACAGGCACGCGGGTCTGTTCAGGCAGTGGCGACCGTACATCGTCATCATCGGCCTACTCCATCGACACCTTTTACAGTCGGTGTGATTGAGTTGCTTGAAGGTCCGGTGGTGAAAGCAATCATTGACAGCGATGACGTCGTGATCGGCAGTTCAGTTGAGGGTTTCTTGGCACCGGAGGAACCAGATGAAGCTGGCAATGTGATAGCAGATCTACGTTTTCGGGTGATCCGGTGAACACAGTGAGTTTGCTGTCTACCAGGCCTGTTTTCGTTGTCGGAATAGGTTTACATCGATACCAACGACGCAGCAACGAAACATATGTCTCATTGGGTTTGACTGCCGTTCGTGAAGCTTTGAACGATGCCGGGTTGGCCTGGACGGATGTCAATGCTGCATACACGGGGACGGCTTTACTGGGGATGGGTGCAAGCAGGATAATGCTAAGCAAACTCGGCGCTACAGGTATACCTATGACTCAGGTTGAAAACGCGTCAGCCTCCGGGTCATCTTCAGTAGCCCAAGCATGTTTGGAAGTAGCTTCAGGCCGGTCTGACGTCGTGCTTGCATTAGGTGTGGATAAACCTCGGGGAGGGCTCGGAGCAGCTCCTGGTGAAGCTGGCATAGCAAATCTCGAAGCTGGTTCTGTAGTGCCGTTTACTCATTTCGCTTTGCTCGCTTCGGAGTACATGAACTTGCACGCAGTATCTGATGAACAGGTAGCAAAAGTTGCAGTAAAAAATCATCGGAACGGTGCTCGAAACCCTTTTGCTCAAAGGCAGAAGGTGCGAAGTCTTGAAGAAGTCCTGACCGAACCGATCTCAGGATCATTGACGAGGTTGCAATGCTGCCCCGTGGGTGAGGGGGCAGCAGCAGTCATCATTGCTTCTGAAGATGGCATCGAGCGGCTTGGGATTGATCGCTCCCGAGTAATGCAGGTTGTGGCTTCGGCAACGAAAACCGAGGGACTTTACGATGAGGGCGTTGGTATTGACGCTGCCTTGACAGCCGAAACTGGTGCAGCTGCGTTCGAAGAAGCGGGCCTTGGACCGACTGACCTCGATGTAGTTGAGGTGCATGATGCTTTCGCTATCGAAGAGTTGTTGTATGCCGAAGCTTTAGGCCTTTGTAAGCCCGGGGAAGCTGCGGTACGTGTCGAGTCCGGCGATTTTGATATTGGCGGAAGCTGTGCATTTAGCCCTTCGGGAGGGTTGTTAGCTATGGGTCACCCCATCGGCCCTACCGGCGTCGGACAGATTGCGGAGATAGTTAGGCAGTTACGAGGTGAAGCGGGTTCTCGACAACAACCGAACGCCAAAGTCGGCATGGCTCATATGGTTGGAATCGGTGCGGTTTGTGTGGTCCACATACTCCGTAAGCCGTAGCTCAACTATCAACTATTTTGCGGGAAACCAAGGTCTATTTGACTTGACGCAGGGTCGGGCCATCGAGCGGTGATTGCCTTGGCCCGAGTGTAGAAACGAACCCCTTCGGGCCCATACATATGGGTATCTCCAAAAAGAGATGCTTTCCATCCTCCAAAGGAGTGGTAGGCGACGGGCACTGGTATTGGGACGTTGATACCGACCATTCCTACTTGAACCTCATGTTGAAACTGACGTGCCGCTCCTCCGTCGCGTGTGAAGATGGCGGTGCCGTTCCCGAATGGGTTTGAGTTGATGAGATCCATTGCTTCTTGGAAAGTTTCTACTCGTACGACACTGAGAACCGGTCCGAAAATTTCATCTCGGTAGCACTCCATGTCAGCGGTTACTCCATCAAGCAGAGTCGGCCCATAGAAAAATCCGTCGGTTGGGAGGTCTGCCTTGCTGCCATCAACAACCGCAGTTGCACCGGCTTGCTGAGCTCTTTCCACATAGCCAGCAACGCGGTCTCGGTGTTCGGCGGTGATGAGTGGTCCCATTTCTGCGTCAGGTTCAGTTCCCACACCGACCTTGACTCCCGGAATTCTTTTCGAAATTGCCGCTACTAGTTCGTCGGCAGCTGACCCAACAGCTACCAACGCGCTTACCGCCATGCAACGTTCGCCAGCAGACCCATACGCTGCACTCACTGCAGCATCTGCAGCCATCTCTATATCGGCGTCAGGCAACACCAACATATGGTTTTTTGCGCCGCCGAGTGCTTGCACTCTCTTACCCGCAGAGGTTGCTCGTTCATACACATAGCTAGCTATGGGAGTTGATCCGACGAAACTAATGGCAGCGACCTCCTCATGGTCGATTAAGGCGTCTACAGCTTCTTTATCGCCGTTGACTACAGAGAAAACTCCAGGAGGGAGCCCTGCTTCAATAAACCATTCGGCGATAAGCATTGAAGCGGAAGGGTCTCTTTCTGAAGGTTTACAAATAAAGGTGTTCCCGCAGGCAATAGCGGTTGCGAACATCCAAGCTGGCACCATGGCCGGGAAGTTGAACGGCGTAATGCCAGCAACAACACCGAGTGGTTGGCGGAGGCTGTATACCTCGATCCCAGCTGATACTTGCTCGTTAATTTCGCCTTTGAGATGGTGCGCTATCCCACAGGCAAACTCAACATTTTCAAGTCCTCTTGCTACTTCGCCAGCTGCATCCGAGACGACTTTCCCGTGCTCGTTGCTAATGACTCTTGCGAGTTCTTCAGTCCGGTCCGAAAGTATTTCGCGGAAACGAAACATGATTTGGGTTCGCTGGGTGAGGGAACTTTCCGACCATTCTTTCGAGGCTTTATATGCCGAGGCCACCGCTTCGTTGACTTCTGCGACTGACGCTAAATCAACTTGAGCTTGTACTTGTCCGGTAGCTGGGTTGAACACATCGCTGGATCTTCCGCTAGTTCCAGCTTGGTGTTGGCCGTCAATAAAATGTTGAATACGTCGCACCACGTCACTTTAATGCCCTCACGCTGGGGCCTCTAGAGAGATAGCCAGTTACTTGTCGTTATATAGGTCATAGCGACCTAGGCGATCTAGGCAGACCTCCACACTCCACGGCAGCATCGTTGCTCCACATCGAGCGTCACGATAATGCTGTTCAAGTTTGTTCGGTCGGAGCATGGATCGTCCTCCGCATACTCGTATGGCAAGAGAAGCCATCTCGGGCGCGCCTTCCATAACAGCGACCATGGTGCTCCACGCGCGTCGTAACGCTGCTCTACTCGGATCTACCGAAGCTTCACCCAACACTCGGTACATCAGAGCTTGAGCCTTGTCGTAGATCATCTGCATTTCAGCCCATCCGGCTTGTTTGACATGGTTATCCCGTCGGGACGCCACCCCATGTTCACCGCGCAGGTACTCGCCAGTGAGATCCAGAATCGCGCGCATCAACCCGAGATAGCTGAAACTCAACGTCATATAGAAATAGGGGAATCGCGACACCATTGCGTCAAATACCCCAGGCGGTAGGACCTCGTTGTCTTCGGGAACAAAAGCATCAACAAGAATCAAATCTCTAGAATCAGTTCCGCGCATCCCTAAGGGATCCCATTCACCCTGAATTTCGACGCCAGCAGCATCAGCGGGCACTCCTAGCAAACGAACTCGAGGATCTCCGTCGACCAGCGCAACAACATTGTGAACATCAGCTATACCGCTGAGTGACGCAAAGATCTTTTTACCAGTGACTTTGTACCCACCGTCGACGGCAACAGCGGTGGTCCCGATCGGTTGCCCGCTTCCCGGAGTTCGTCCTTCAGAAAAAGGCTGACTATGAATGGTGCGCTGTTCACACATACCTGTCCACAGTTTCGGGCGGACACGGTCTAGGTGAGCTTGTTGCTCATCGTCCATACCCAGTTGGTCAGCTATCCAGCCCGCAAGCAAAGCTGTGGCCGTATGCATATTGAAAGTAAGAGCTGTGGTCGGGCAGTGCCGGCCGAGCTCCTCACTTACGAGGGCATAGGCGACGAAGTCACCGCCAAGACCACCAGCTTCGATTGGAGCGCAAAGCCCAAGGAAGCCCTTATCTGCAAGCTCTTTCCAATTGTCTGTTGGGAAGGCTGCTTCCCGGTCGTATTGGGCCGCTCGTTCAGAAAATCGCGGCGCGATCGCCGCAATTTGTTCAACGAGTTCCATTCGTGCCGTCGTTTGAATTGGGTCTACCACGGGGATTCCTTATTCATGGGATACCGGCCAGAGTACGGGGAATAAATCGGGACGCATCACGTCACCTGATTGAAGCCCTAAGTCGTTGAGCGGTGGCGACGTCTCACCTCGGCGATCAAGGTAGCGGACATCGTCGCCTAACCATCGTGTTGAGAATGCGCGACGCCGTTTTTCTATTGGGGCTGAAGTTGTCCCGTGAAGAGTTCGGAAGTCGAAACAAAGCGCGTCGCCGGGCTCTATTGCTTCTATAAAAATATTTTCTGAGTGGTCGTCTATATCGGGAACTGAGACAAGCGAATTATCGGCATTCTCATATTCGGCACCTGACGCGAAATCTCGAGGTCGATAGGTCTCACCGCCGCGATGCGAACCCTTTAAAAATCTGACTCCAGTTTCAATTGGGGTGCTGTCAAGCGCCACGTATACGGAGACTGTCTGAGTCCCTGCAACGCAGTAATACGGTAAATCGTGATGCCACGGCGTGGCCTTAGAAGTTCCCTGTTCCTTAGAGAATGCATGATCATGGAACAGTTGGGCTGTGTCGCTCATCATAAGTTGCGCTGCTATTGCGGCTGCTGGTGAAGTGAGGACAAATCGGAGATACTCGGGGATTAACTGCCAGTTGCAGTAGCTGTCAAAAAACCTGCCAGCTTCATCTTCGCTGATGCTTTCGCACGGAAATGCGAATGCTTGAGGGTTTTCGAGATTTCGATCGAGCCCAACACTTAGGGGCTCAACCCATTCTGTGAATGCTTGTCGCAATACCACCACACCATCGTTTTGGAATTTTTGGACAGTCTCGATTGGTAACTCAGTCCAGGGACGAACCGTTGAGGCTACGAGTTCCTCCAGATTTTGTATTGAGCGCCATTGTGCCGCCGGATTGTTACCTACCGCCATCTCTACATTGTCGCCGCTGTGAATGGTCAATCGTTACAGTCTTTTCCGATGAAGGTGCAATTGAACGAACGAAACGGCTCAATCGTCGTGTTTTTGACGGGCACCTGGTTCAGCTTTAGCCCGTTGTTGTTTCGTTGGACTTCGAGTGAAGGTTCGGAATGGCTATTTCTTTTGTGGCGTTCAATTGGAATTCTCATTGCGGCTGTAATCGCATTATCTATACGTTCGGGTGTGCGGGTCATGACTGCGCTCACGAACGGCTTGGCTAAGAATTTGCTTGCTGGCGCCTTGGTGGCTGGTATGTCGACTTCATTCATTATTTCTATTGCTCGAATTGATGCTGCGACCACTTTGTTATTGCAAAGTTTGGCGCCGTTTTCCGCCGCTTTGCTGGGCTGGTTGTTGTTACGAGAAAAAGTGGATGGCCACACATGGGCCGCAATGGCTACTGCTGTTGTTGGGGTCGCAATTATGGGGTCGACATGGGATAGCAGCAGCATGGTGGGCATTTCAGTCGCCTGTTGTATTCCCCTGATGCTTGGTATTTACACAGTTTTATTAAGAGATTCTCAGCAGCGTGATCCACGAGCCCAGGTTTTCTTTACAGGCGTGATCGGGATCGTGGTCGGTCTCGTCGCCAGCGCTACAACCGGAGGTTTTGCTCTGCCGCTTCGTGACGTTTGTCTTGGCTTAATCAGCGGCGGCGTTCTATTAGGTGTGGGCCTTCCGATTTTTAATGCTGCTGGACGTCATGTTCCTGCAGCCCGCACAAGTCTGTTATTGCTCAGCGAGATCGTGTTGGCTCCGATTTGGGTGTGGTTAGTAGTGAATGAGGTTCCTGCGGGAAGAACCGTTGCCGGCGGGGCAGTGATTCTTTTAGCGCTGGTGTGGGTTACAACTCACCCGAGAGTTCACTCTGTCTAACAGACACTTCGGTTTATAAGAGAGCGATGGGGTTAGCGGGTGAACCTGTTCCCCCTTCGACTCTGAGAGGCGCGACGGTGAACAGAAAACTCCATTTGGAATGCTCGGCACATACTGCTGCTAGCTGGTCTAAACGAAGGTTGTCTAACAAGTGAACACCCATCGCAACGATGACTGTTTGGTGAATTGGCATAATCCAGTCATTTGGATGATTCCCGGGCAGCACGTCACTTACACCGTCGCAACCGAGAACCGATATGTCTCGTTCGCGTAACCATGCAATGCAATTCGGATGCAGTCCCGCCATGCCTACCTGAAACGGGTGCCAAGGCCCCATTTCAGCTCGACGTTCGTCTCGTCCGGTTCCGATAAGCAATATGTCACCTCGCCCGACGCAAACATTTTGGGCTTTTTCGCAAGCTTCAAGTTCATCGACAGTTACCGCGTCGCCTGGTTCGAGCCATTTGACCCCGCGTAACCGCGGAATATCAAGAAAAACTCCGCGACCAACAACACCTTCACCGGCAACCATGATGCTGCATCGCGTCGCGCCTGTGCTTTTCACTGTTTCAGCGGCGTATCCGTTGTACATCTGCTTATTAACAAGCACATGGCATAGAGCATCGATGTGAGAAGTTGCCATCCCATGGAACGCAACCCCCACAAAGTCTCCAGTTGATTCCATATTGACGTTCGGTGATACGCAGTCATCGCCGCCTCGGACCATCATGTGGAGCGCTGGGTGGCGGTTTTCTGCGTTGGGTTCGACTGGGAGTTCTCTAGCGCAACTAACCGCTCGTCCATGGACGACTTCTGCCGCAGCCGCTGTTCTCAATTCAGGTGTTATGAGATTGAGTGCACCTGTTTCATCGTCAGGTCCCCAACGGTCCCAGTTCTTAACAGCTTCGAAAAGTTCTCTATGTTGTTTAGAGGTCATCCATGGTTCATTCGTCACTGCAATTCCCCCCGGTTAGTTGTCGGTGACACCTACTTCCTAATCCAATCTTCTCTATGTTGTGTTCTATGGCTGCTTATCTAGTTGGAGTTCAGACGATAGTTAACAACAATGCATTGAACCGCTACCTCAAGGCCGCCCTTCCTTCGATGAACGAATTCGGTGCTAAGCCTCTGGCAGTTGATCTAGACGCCGAGGTCTTGGAGGGAACAAAAACGCCGCCTGGATCTCGGGTCGTTATTGTCGAATTTGAGTCGAAAGAAAAGTTGTTGGCTTGGTACAACAGCGAGGGATATCAGACAGCTATGCAAGAACGGGTCGGAGCGCTTGATGGTTTCGCTCTTATCGCCGAAGGTTTGCCTACGTAAAGGTTGTCAACTTTCGGGTGATCCGAATCCCCCACCTCCTGGGGTTTCAATCTCGAAGCAGTCGCCCGCATCAACTTCTACGCGGGTGCTACCCGGCAACTCTTTAGTTGTTCCGTCGGCTCTCAACAACCGGTTAACTCCCACCAATCCGTCATGTCCTCCGCCGACACCGTACGGTGCCACCTTTCGACGCGATGACAAGACATTGACGGTCATGGGTTCCAAGAATTGGAGGCGCCGTATAACTCCGTCGCCCCCTCGTTTCGCTCCCAACCCACCAGAGTTGCGGCGAACTTTGAAATGTTGAACTCGTACCGGGTGACGCCATTCCAAAATTTCTGGATCAGTTAGGCGGGTATTGGTCATATGTGTGTGTACTGCGCTGGCGCCGTCAGTGGATGGTGTTGCCCCGGCTCCCCCACAAATTGTTTCGTAGTACTGGTGCTGGTCATTACCCCAGATGAAGTTATTCATAGTGCCTTGAGAACCGGCTATGACACCGAGCGCGCCAAAGAGAGTGTCGACTAGTAATTGACTGGTTTCGACGTTGCCCGCAATGACCGCAGCCGGCGAATGCGGGCTGATCATGGATGGGTCAGGAATCCTGATATCTAATGGGACCAGGCAACCTGCGTTGAGTGGAATAGCGTCATTAACCATACATCGGAAGACATATAAGACTGCCGACCGGCAAACGGCCTTGGGAGCATTGAAATTGCCAGGGTGTTGGTCGCTGGTTCCTGCAAAATCAATCACCGCTGATCGTTCGGCAAGGTCGACTCTGATCGACACCGCTATTTGATTCCCGTCGTCCATTTCTCCAACGAATTCGCAGTCGTTGAGGGCGGCGATGACTCGTCTCACGGATTCTTCAGCGTTTTCCATGACGTGACCCATATATGCGTGGACAACGTCAAGTCCGTAGTGGGAGATCACATGATGTAGTTCAGCGGCGCCTCTCTCACACGCAGCAACCTGAGCCTTTAGGTCGGCGATATTTTGGTCGGGGTTTCTTGCTGGCCAAGGTCCTGCTGTAAGTAGGTCTCTGATTTCTGGTTCTAAAAACTGACCGCCCTGTACTAACAAAACGTTGTCCAGGACCAGACCTTCTTCTTCGATAGTCGTCGAGTCAGCTGGCGCGGACCCCGGGACAATGCCACCTATGTCAGAGTGATGCCCGCGTGAAGCGACATAGAAGATTCGTTCGCCGCTGGTTTCGTCAAAGATAGGTTTTACTACTGTGATGTCTGGGAGGTGGGTTCCGCCGTTGTACGGAGCGTTGAGTACGTAAGCGTCACCCGGTTCCATTTGAGGGTTGTGAGCAATCACTGATTTGATGGCTTCGCTCATTGATCCAAGGTGGATTGGCAAGTGAGGAGCGTTGGCAATGAGTTCTCCGGCCGGGTCGAAGATGGCACAACTGAAATCAAGACGTTCTTTTATGTTGACTGAAACGGCGGTGTTTTCTAGGACCACTCCCATTTGTTCTGCGATGTTCATGAAGAGGTTGTTGAAAATCTCGAGCTGAACGGGGTTAACGTTTGTCCCGACTGCAGGTTGTTGCTCTTGAGGAGCGGTTCGTTCGATGAATAGATCGCCGTCCGCATTTACGCGACCTTGCCAGTTCGGTTCTATGACTGTTGTCGCGTTGGGTTCAACGAGGACTGCTGGTCCGGTTACTGGTGTATCGGGCGCCATGTTGCGTCTATCTAGAAATGGGGTGTCAACAGTCTTTTCACCCATCGTTGTTGGGAAAATCCCCAGAATCGGGTCTTCGTTTTGGGAGTTGGTTTCGTTGACCAAAAGTGGTTCTGCGAGACCTACTGCTTCTAACTGCAGAGACTCAATGATTATTGGTGTTTGTGGTGAGGTGAACCCAAATCGGGCAGCGTGGTGTGTTTCGAATGCTGCTCTGACATCATCCAACATCAATGCCGGTACGAGTAACGATGTGTCCGAGCCTTGATATCGAAGCGATAGTCGGCGCCGCAGTTCTTGGGAGTTGAGATCTATGTGTTGCGTTCGCAGATACTCGATTCCTTTGAGTTCTAGTTCCTTCCATCGTGGGTCTAATTGTTGGAGATTGTCTTGGTTAAGGATTTGTTCAACTGTTTCGTCGTGAATTTGGCGTACGTCGGCTAATCCAATTCCGACAGCGGATAGAACTCCTGCGTGGGGGTGCACATATATGTTTTCTATTCCAAGGCGGTCGGCAACCATGCAGGCATGTTGACCCCCTGCCCCTCCGAAACAGACCAGCGCGTAGTCGGTGACGTCATGTCCTCGTTCGATACTGATTTTTTTGATCGCGTTGGCCATATTGTCAGCTGCAATATCCAAATATCCTTGCGCGACGCTGGTTTCTGTTTGTTGTATCCCGGTGACTTCCGTAATTCGTTCGGCTAATGCACTAAATGCTTCCTTTGTCGCCTTGACATTGAGGGGTTGGTTTCCATCAGCACCAAAAACAGTCGGAAAGAACTCGGGGCGGAGTTTGCCGAGCACCACGTTGCAGTCAGTGATCGCGAGAGGACCGTTGTTGCCGTAACACGTTGGGCCGGGGTCAGCACCAGCGGAGTCTGGGCCTACTCGTAGCCGACTTCCATCAAAATGGAGAATGGACCCTCCCCCGGCTGCGACTGTATTGATGTCCATCATTGGGGATCGGACTCGGATACCGGCTACTTCGGTTTCGTATGCGCGTTCGAATTCGCCGGCGTAGTGACTTACATCAGTCGAGGTCCCACCCATATCGAAGCCAATAAGTTTGTGTAAGTCAGCGTTTTCCGCTGTGCGCACCATGCCCACAACCCCTCCGGCTGGTCCTGAGAGCAACGCGTCTTTTCCTTGGAAGGCGTATGCGTCTGTAAGACCTCCGTTTGATTGCATAAACATGAGTCTTGGGCTCCGTTGGTTGTTGCGGAGTTGTTTGTCTACCTGCGCGACGTATTGACGCAGGACTGGTGACAAATACGCGTCCACGACAGTGGTGTCCCCTCGGGGCACGATTTTCATGAGGGCGCTGACTTCGTGGCTAACCGAAACTTGTTCAAATCCGAGTTCGCGTGCGATAGCTGCGAGTCGCGCTTCATGAGTTATGTAGCGGTATCCATGGACAAGAACTATGGCGACCGAGTTCAATCCCTGTGAACGGGCCTGTTGAAGTCCTACTCGCGCTGCGTTTTCATCGAGTGGGACAAGTGTCTGCCCGTCAGCGCTCATTCGTTCTTCGACTTCGAGCACCTCGGTGTAAAGCATTTCGGGAAGTTCTATATCGAGTGCGAAGAGGTCTGGGCGTGTTTGGTAGCCGATCCGGAGAATGTCAGCGAAACCTTCGGTGGTTACAAGCAGAGTTGGTTCGCCTTGACGTTCCAGCAGAGCGTTAGTGGCGACGGTTGTCCCCATTTTCACAGTTTCGATTTCGTCGATCGGTAGTGGTTCACCGGCGCCGAGTTTCAAGACGTCTCTGATGCCTTGGACTGCTGCGTCGACATATCGACGCGGATTATCTGAAAGTAATTTGTGGGTAATCAAATTCCCATCGGGAGCGCGACCGACTATGTCGGTAAAAGTGCCGCCTCTATCAATCCAAAAATTCCAGCGGCCAGTCATGTTTTTCTTCGGGACCGTATATGTCTAATAATCTGATTTTATCCACGAGCGATCAATCCGATTCCTGTTACTACCAGGCCGATGCCAACAATTTGCCACCACCGAAGTGAGTCATTGTCGAATGTCGCTGAAAGAACTGCTGTAGGTATCGGGAAGACGGAAGCAGCAACAGCGACAGCCGTTACTGATCCGCGTTGAAAACCTGCTGTGTAACAGAGCACACCGACCGAGCCGAGAATGCCAGCGGCAGCTGAAAAGCGGAGTGCATGACCTCCCACTAGTCGAGGTAAACCTCGAACGGTGCAGAACCCTATGAGGATAATGAAAGCTGTTGATCGTTGCCCGACCACGGGCCACAGACCACCCTCAACAGTGGTTTGGGCCATGAAGACGAGACCGACACCAAAGCACATTCCCGAAGCGAAACCGAGGATAACTCCTTGCTTGACGCGATCACCTAACGCTGGGTCAAATGTGGTTACCAATAATCCGAACAAGGCGACAAAAACCCCACTGAGAACACCGGCGGTAAGTGATGTCCCAGTGATCACTTCCCAAAACATTGGGATTGCTCCGAGCAGCACCGCAACTATCGGCGATACCACTGCAACCGACGACACTGCTAGGCCTCTGTATAGGAGGCCTAGCGCACACCCGCTTGCCACTCCTGATGCGCACCCAAAAAGGTAGTCAGCTCCCAAAAATTTTCCCGGCCCAAAGCTTGCTACAAGAACAGCAGCTGACGTAGCGAATATCAGACCTGTTGCTGCGGTTGTCGCAGCGTGATTTCGTCGCGCCACGTACCTTGCAAAGAAATCAGAGGTGCCGATTACGAGAGAGCCCAGTAACCCTAGGAAGATCGGCATAATGACCCCCGTTTGGTGCACCGAAACGTCAACGCTACCGCTGTTGACTACTCTCAACGCAGTGACAAGTGATCTTCAGATCGGACAACTGAGAGTTTCGGGTATCGAAGTAGAAGTCGCTGGCGAAGTCGGTGACCTCTATTTTGAGCAGTGCGCGGCGCAAGGAAAGATTTTTGAACCCGCGGTTCGGGTTGCCGATCTGTTACTCGGAGACAGCCCTGTCCTCTTTGATATTGGAGCTTCTATTGGCGCGGTCACAGCAGCATTGGCTCGACGCTTTCCCGGTGGTCATGTCATCGCTTTCGAAGCTGCTCCTTCTGTTCACCGTTCATTGCGCGAAACAATTCGTCGCAGCAACGGCGCCGCAGTTTCTCTGCAGGAAAGAGGGGTAGGAGCGCAACAAGGGACGATGCGCTTTCATGAAGATGGCAACGGCAGTGGCTGGGGCTTCTTATCCGAAGAGCTCGGGGCCATCGACGTTCCGGTAACCACTGTCGATGAAGCGGTTAATTCCTTAAAGCTCGACCACGTAGATTTCATCAAGGTCGACGTCGAAGGCGGCGAACTGGGAGTGCTCCAAGGTGCAGCTAACACACTGCAGCATCACCGCCCGTTGTTGGTGTTCGAAGTTAACGTGTTTTGTTTGTGGCGTTATGGACGAACGCTGCCTCAGGATTTGTTTACGTGGGTTCGGCAACGCTATCCACACACCGCTGTCATCGACCGCAACGCTGAGATAACTCACATCGAAAGCGATGCAACCGTGAATCACATCCTCCACCTTTTAGGAGGAGGCGCCAGTGTTGTCGATGTCGTGGCTAGTCACGAACCGATTGATCTCACCAGTAGTGATCTCCAAGCGGCGCTATAAGACCCGAAGACCGAATTGTTTAATCACCAAGCAAGTATCGAACGAGGACTAGCTTTAGCTCCCATAAAGGGGATGGTATGACAGCTGAATTGTTAGCGATGAATGCAAAGGTCATTGAAGAATTTCGGGCTAACGACGGTAAGTGTGGACCACCTTTCGATCAGGTCCCTATGGCGTTAGTCACAATGGTTGGCGCGAGATCCGGGCGTGAACTCTGTTCACCGTTGGCCTACTCAACAGACGGCGATGATGTTGTGATTATCGCGTCGGCTGCTGGTCGACCTTCACACCCCAGCTGGTACCACAACTTGGTTGCTAACCCAGATGTTCTGTTAGAAGTCGGGTCCGAACAATACGAAGCGACTGCGTTACTTACTGAGGGCGAGGAACGTGACCGGTTGTATGCCGCCCAAGCAGAGAAACTTCCGGTGTTTAATGAATACGCCGAAAAGGCGAGTCCGAGAGTGATTCCTGTATTTCGGCTTGTGCGAGTGTCTGAATAGAAGCCTCTATGAAATTCGGGGTCACTGTCAGCCGCTTCGACGAAATTGATGTAGCCGTTGAAGCCGAACGTTCTGGTTACGACTTTTGCTGGGTATGGGATAGTCCGTTGTTGCGTTCAAACCTTTGGGTGATGATGGCTTTGGTTGCGGAACGAACTCGGCAAATCCGCATAGGTTCAGGAGTCGCTATCCCTGGTCTGAGAATGGCTCCCGTTACCGCTAACGCGATCGCAACGATAAATCGGATGGCCCCAGGTCGAACATTTCTGGGTGTAGGCACAGGCAACACCGCTATGAGAAACATGGGCCAATTGCCTATGAAGGTGGCTGACTACGCGGAGGATCTGCGAGTTATTCGCGCGCTCTTAAACGGTGAGAAAGTTGATTACACAGCGAACGGTCGCACGCACCCAGTGAATTTCCAGAGCCTCGAACTCGACTATGTGGACATCGAAAATCCGATTCCTATCCACGTGGGGGGTTTCGGGCCACGATCACAAAGCCTTGCAGGCGAATTAGGTGATGGTTTGATCACCGGTATTCCGCGCGGCGGAAACATTCCTGATGCTCTATCAAACGTCCAACGAGGAGCAAACCAGATCGGACGAAACCTTGATGAGTTTGAAACCACCGCTCTGGTCAACATGTTGATATTGAATTCTGATGAGACGCTGTCGTCACCCCGGGTATTGGAAGAGGTTGGGTCATCCGTGATGGTTAACGTCCATTATCTCTACGATCGTTTTCTCGAAACCAAAGCTGAGCCACCCAGATTCGTCGAGTCGATTTGGGAGCAGTACGTAGCCTTTCGCCAAGAACGCGACGCCAACAGATCTATTTCTGACATTCATTCTTCCCATTACGGTCATCTCGATGAGGAAGAAGCCCGATTTGTGACTCCGGAACTCATTCGCGAATGCGCGATCGTTGGACAACCCGGAGACATCGTTGAACAACTCACCGAACTCGAACGGCAGGGTCTCGACGGAATCAATTTCATCCCCCCGGTTGATCAGCAATACGAAATTTATTCGAGGTTTGCGACCGAAGTTATTCAACGAATGTGAATTCGAACTATTCGAGTGGATCATTTAGCTGTCCGCGGGGAATACTGCTGTGGGGCTTTACACCGCGGAGGGGGCGCGTCAATCTATGGGCATGCTTGGGGATTATCGGGTAATTGAATTAGCAGATGAGCGCGGCCAACTTGCCGGAAGCGTGTTGGCGTCACTGGGTGCTGAAGTCATTACCGTTGAACCGCCCGGCGGTTCTCATTCACGGTCGGTTGGACCCTTCGCAGGAGATGTCATATCCCCAGAAACCTCCTTATGGCATTGGTCCTATAACCGAGGCAAGAAATCAGTAGTTCTTGATCTTGAAACATCAGAGGGTCGAGATGAACTGCTTCGTTTAACCGATGGCGCCGACATTGTCATTGAAGCCTTCGGACCTGGGGTGTTGGACGAGCTTGGGCTTGGTTATGTCGTGATGGCTGACCGGAACCCTGCATTGATTCATTTGTCTATCTCTGCGTTCGGGGGCACAGGACCCAAAGCCAACTGGCCTGCGACAGATCTAACGATCATGGCATCAGGCGGTCAAATGGTGTTGACCGGCGACTCCGACCGATCCCCCATTCGGATTCCTCTGCCCCAGGCGTACGCCCATGCAGCCGCTGAATGTTCTAGCGCTGCCTTGATCGCGTTGTATGAACGAGAGAACAACTCAGGGCTAGGTCAACATATTGATCTTTCGGCTCAAGCATCAACATTGCAAGCAAGCCAGACCTACATGGTCGCCCTAGCTATCAACGCACCAGAATCAAATCGAGAAGCTGGTGGGGTTACTGTCGGAGGTATCTACATACAGTTGATGTGGCCGTGCGCAGATGGCCACGCATCGGTCACAGTCTTGTTTGGGACCGCGTTAGGTCCTTACACCCGGCGTCTCATGGAATGGATTCACGAAGAAGGTTTTTGCGACGAGGAAACCCTCAACAAGGACTGGTTGAACTATGCCGACTTACTCTTTTCCGGTAGTGAGCCAGTCGAAGAATACAACCGAGTCAAGCAATGCATTACTGACTTTTGTATGACCAAAACGAAACAAGAGTTGTTCACTGCCGCTTTCGAACGACGGCTACTTATAGCTCCAGTTACAACTGCTGAAGATGTCTACAACAACCCCCACCTTGAGGCTCGCGAACTATGGGAGGACTTGGTAGTTGAAGGCCACGAGGTGAAATTCCCCGGGCGCATGGCAATCTTTTCTGAAACCCCGCAAGTTCCGCTACCGCCACCACCATCAATCGGTGAACACACAACACAAGTTCTTTCCGAGCCGCCAAGAAAGCCGAGCGTTTCGATTTCTGTCGTCCCAGATCGTCAGGGTAAAGCCCTTGAAGGCTTAAAAGTGCTTGACTTCATGTGGGTCATGGCCGGTCCTGCAGGGAGTCGGGTCTTAGCCGACTACGGGGCCAACATAGTCAGAATTGATTCTGAAGCTCGAATGGACACTGCAAGAACTCTGTTTCCATTTCATGATGATGAAGGGCTGCCAGATAACTCGGCGCTCTACAGCAATATGAATGCGAACAAACGAGGCCTGTCCCTTGATCTAAACAAACCGGAGGCAATCGAGGTCGTCCACGATTTAGTGCAGTGGGCTGATGTTGTCCTCGAATCTTTTTCTCCAAAGGGCATGCGTGGCTTCGGTCTTGGCTACGAGTCGTTGCGCAAAATTAAACCTGATCTAGTGATGGCATCTAGTTGCATTATGGGACAGACAGGCCCCTATACAGAGCTAGCTGGTTACGGAACAATGGCCGCTGCCATTTCAGGGTTCTTCGAACCTACCGGGTGGCCTGACCGCGGGCCGTCGGGGCCTTTTGGCGCTTACACCGACTACATATCAAGTCGTTATTTGGTGGCTTGTCTCATGGCAGCTGTTGAGCACCACCGAGCGACTGGACAAGGTCAGTATCTGGACTTCAGTCAAGGAGAAGCATCGATGCAGCAGCTCGCTCCGTTGCTGCTTGATTGGTCTGTGAATGGCCGGATGTGGCAGCGTCGTGGAAACAGAGACGACGTTTTCGCTCCCCACGGTGTGTTCCCATCGACCGGCAATGACGAGTGGGTAGCGATCGCCGTTTGCAACGACGAGCAGTGGCACGCATTGTGTGACCTAATGAGCACTTCGGGGCTTAGGGACCTGACCGTGGAGGAACGACGAGAACGCCAAGATGAACTTGAGGAGTTGATCAGCGGGTGGACGTCACAACGGTCGAACAGTGAGGTTATGGAAAAGTGTATCGGGGTTGGGATTCCTGCTCATCAAGTTCAAAACAGCCGTCACGCTCTCGTTGATCCCCAGCTGAAACATCGGAATCACTTCATTGAAGTCGGGCATCCGACCCAGGGCACAACAACGATCGAAAATTCTCGCTTTGTAATGTCTCGGACTCCTGCGGTGGTTACCTACGGCGGTCCTACTTGGGGTGAGCATAATTGGGAGATTTTGAGTGAAGAACTCGGATATGACGCTGACCGCATCGCTGATTTGGCGATCGCTGAGGTTCTTGGCTAGCGGTTATTTCTGATTGAACGAGGCGTCCAACTGTTGTTCACCGAACCCGGTGGGGGTCTGGCCTGTCGTTACGTAGAGGTAGAGGGCGGTTTGGAAGATTCCGTTTAGTGCGGCTGCTACTACAGCGGCGAACATGATGGCTAACACTCCAAGAACCATTAGTGCCCATATGCCAGTCGAAGATCCCAATCCGATCAGGATGATTCCTGGTATGGCCATAACGATTGTGAGTAATCCGAATCCGACTTGAGCGGTCAGATTTTCGCCCCACGATGTTCGCAGAAGCTGTCCGGATCTTTTGAGTCCAGCGATCGGTCCGAGATCATCAAACATCACGACGGGAACTATGAGGAAGGTGATGACGCCCCAGGCCATGTCGAAGAGGCCTCGAGCTATGCGTCCGAGCTGGCCGCCTTGTCGTTCGACTATCGACATGATGATGCCCACTGTTGTTGCCATTAGAGCCCAGGGAATCAGTCTGTGTAGTCGGGATGATGCGCCGGCTAAAGATGAGCTGATGGTCGGGTCGCCGCCTGTGAATCGTTCGTGAGCTCCTGATACGAGGGCACCTTTAAAAAATGTGTTGATGACGTTCATTCCAACAAGCGCCAAGAGTCCTAACACAAGGAGTCCTTGGCCTCCGCTATCGGAGTTGCCTGTGAGATCTGCTCCCATGCTTGAAGCGATTAGCCACAAAAGCAACCCATAGATAATTACCGCTACTGCGTTCAAGACCGGGAGGACAAGTAGTTCTCGGTCGAGTCGGATCACCGTCATTGATGATTTTGCTAAACCCCATGTCCGTTTAAACACGACATTCCTCTCGGTTACAAGCCAGCGATAGTCAAGACTAGGTTGTGTAGACCGCAACAACCACTACATCAACAGCACTGTGGTTACTTCAGGGGGTAAGGGTGGCAAAAGAAAAGATTCCCGCGTTTCGACTTCATCACCACGCCTATGTGGTTGATGATCAAGAAATGACACGTGTCTTCTACGAAGACGTTTTGGGGTTTCCTCTTGTAGCTACTTGGTGTGAGGTGGAAACAGTTCGCGGTAAAGAACGCACGTATTGTCATACGTTCTTCGAACTTCAAGATGGCTCGGCTTTAGCGTTCTTCCAGTTTTTGGATCCCGATGATCAAGCTGAAATGAAACTAGATTCTCAGAGCTCGCTCAACCATGTTGCGCTTTCGAGCACGTTGGAGGATCAGGAAAGAGTGCGCGATTCGCTTGATTCGGTGGGATTGACTCACAGGACCACTAACCACGGCTACTGCATCTCTCTCTACATCACCGATCCCGATGGGTTAACCATCGAATTGACGACAGACCCCGCCAACGTGGCAGAGATTAACGCCTGGCAGCGATCAAATGCCCACAGCGAACTTAAGCGTTGGCTGTCGGGTGATCATTCGCCGAACAACAAGCTCCGAAGCACGCTTTAAGGTCTTAATTCTCTTATTAATAAATAATAGTCTCAGCTATTATTATAGTATAAATAATATATTTTAAACGTTGTTAATATTAGATTGATAATTAACAGTACAATTATGGGCTTATGGAGCTACAAGACATCCCTGACACCCAAGAAAAACAACGAAATTCAGGCGGACCTGTTCTTAGTTGCCACAGCGCGATTTTCTCAATCGTCAACGAGCAACTCATGTTGTTACTAAAAGAGCGGAGCGAGGGTCCTTTTCGTTTCCAATGGGAAATTCCAGGAACTACCCCAGCACCAACCGAAGAATTGTCGACCTCAGCAATACAAGCAACTACTCCCCCGCTAGCTCCATTAGCCATCAGCGACCCACAACAACTTGGCGCCTACGGCACACCGACAAGAGACCCTCGACACCGATCAATCGCCATCATTTACTGGGGAGTCACCCACCAATCAAACATCGACACTAACCACTCTGGGCTTCAACTAATACCAATAAACCAGTGGGAAGATGACGACTTCAAGTTCGCGTTCGACCACCTACAGATAGCAACAGACGCTTTAAACGCACTCCGCCAGTCATTCAACGCAACCTCCCTCGCCACAAAGCTCTGTGCATCTACTTTCACCATCAGCGAACTACAACATGTCTACGAAGTCGCTTTTGATACAGAAGTTCTCGCCGGGAACTTTCATCGGAAAGTCCTATCGACACCAGGCTTCGTAACATCAGCTCAAAACCAGACCCACGAACCAAAAAGAAAAGGGCGTCCCGCTCAACGTTTCGAATCCTCCACAATCGTTCAGGTTTCGCCACCCTTTCAATTCCAAACAAAGCCAAAACACCATCGAACTATGTAAATTCGAAAAGCCTTAAGGCGTATAAAGCCTCAGGTACCTTTTCGTATATCAACCAATGAAAAGAGAACACGGTGGAACAGAAACTTCAACGTTACGGACCCCTCGGCGCCATTGTCGGAATCATCTTGGTACTGGTCTCCTTCGTCGTGCACGGCAGATGGGCATCTACCGAAGAAAGCGCACAAGAAATCGCAGACCTCTACGTCCAGAACCAGGACCGCGTGTTCATGGGTTCCTGGCTAGGAGTCCTCGGGGCGCTTTGCATGCTTGTGTTCGGAATGTGCATGTCGCAACGAGTTCGCGACACAGGCCAACAACTACTTGGCATGTTGGTCGCCGGTGCCACCCTCATCGCCGTTGCCGGTATGGCAGTCGACTCAACTCTGCGCGCCGGATTATCGATTCAAGCAGAGAACATGTCTCCCGAAGCGATGAAGACCATGCACGCTATATGGGATGCGTTTTTCTGGCCGATGCACGCCGGTATGGCGACCCTGGTCTTAGCTATTGGGCTTGCAGCATTAAGTAGTGGGTTGCTGCCGAAGTGGCTGGGTTGGATTGGTGTTGTTGCTTTTGTTGTGGCGATGATTCCCGCGCCAACAATGTTTGCCGGGATCATCCTCTCGCTGCTCTTTATGGTCATCACCTCGCTCATGGTGACATTCGCAAAAAGCCAGATCGCTTCAGCGCGCTAGCTCGAGACGGATTGATGTAACCGGCGGTTTTCTTCGCAACTCGTCAGAGACATCCGAGGGATTCCTTACTCGCCCCTTACGTCACAACAAGCGAGCTAACGGCCACGCAGGTTATGCCTGACCAACTAATCAACGCTTTTGTGAACAGATGTAATCTGGCTGCTTCGCGCGCCCCGAGGGATTCGAACCCCCGACCTTCTGGTCCGTAGCCAGACGCTCTATCCAACTGAGCTAGAGGCGCATTTGAGAACCGCAGTGTACGCAGTCCAACCCGATTGTGAAAACTTAATGTTCAGGTGTTGCGGAGAGGGTGGGATTTGAACCCACGGACCGCGTGAGCAGTCACTTCCTTAGCAGGGAAGCACATTCGACCAGACTCTGTCACCTCTCCTTGACGGCTAACCGCCACTAGCCCACCGTCACACTTCGAAAAGCGCTTAAGCGAACCACAACATCCTAGGGCTTAGAAGTGTGGATCGGCCACGCCAGACCGGTACTGTCTTTTGCGGAGGGCTGGCAGAGCGGACGATTGCAACGGTCTTGAAAACCGTCGAGGTGAAAGCCTCCGGGGGTTCGAATCCCCCGCCCTCCGCCATTTCTTACTCACTGATTTGATTGCGGAGTTCTTCTACCCAGCTCGCAGCTTCGCGCCAGTTCGCGTTGCTGTCGCGTCGAACTTGTTCACCCTGGTGCCCCGCAGCGGGATATGAACCTAAGAATTTGATATCACCCTGTTTCATTTTTAGGTCCCTCAAACAGTCGGCGACAACTTCATCGCCAATATGGCCTTCGAAGTCGAGGAGGAAACAGTAATCACCTAACACTCGACGTGTCGGTCTTGATTCGAGACGTGTGAGGTCTATGTTTCGGGCCGCAAACTCATGCAGGATCGCCAGCAAGCTCCCAGGCTCATTCGCTTGCTGGAACACAACAACACTCGTTTTGTCATGGCCGGTAGCAAGAGGGACACCTTCGCGTGCCAGCAACAAAAATCGAGTTTGGTTTCCAGAATGATCTTCGACGGCTTCGGCAACCGCTTCGAGACCATAGAGCTCTGCTGCTAAAGGGTTGGAGATGGTGGCGACGCCTTCTAGGCGTTGGGAACCTACTTGGCGGGCGGCCTCTGCAGTCGAGGTTGCAGCTTGGATTTCTGCTTCGGGAAGCTGACCACGCAGAAAGTTTCGACACTGAGCTACTGCTACCGGAAACGAAACAACAGTGTGGATGTCGTTCAATTGTGTTCCAGGTAGGGCCAGCAAGTTGAGCTGCACATCAAGAATGACTTCACGCTGGATACGCAGATCCAGATCAAATGCCAGAGCGTCTTGGGTGACATTTACTGCACCTTCGATGGCATTTTCTATCGGCACAAAACCCAAATCGATGTCACCGGTAATCAGGCCATTCAATACGTCTGGGATCGAATCGAAGGGCCGTGTGTCAGCGGCAGCAAGGTCTCGTTGACTTAATAGAGCTTGTTCGGTGAACGTGCCATGGGGACCCATGAAGCCCACCCGGGTCGCGGGTGGCACAATTTGAATGTTCATTGTTGGCTCATTAGTACTCACTTCGTGGCAGGATACGCCTGAAGAACCAAAGATTATGAACGAATTAGAGCTTCTCGAACTTCTCGAACAAGTAAAGGCCGGAACTATCGGCCCAGACGACGCATTGAATTCTTTGCGGCGTCTCCCTTTTGCTGACCTCGGGCACGCAAAAATTGATCATCACCGGAATCTTCGAACCGGTGCTCCAGAAGCCATTTATGGTCCCAACAAATCTCCAGAACAGTGTGTCTCTATTGTTGGTGAACTACTCGAGAACGGGTCAGGCCCTGTGTTGTTGACTCGCGCTACTGGCGAACAAATGCGCGCGGTCAAAACCGCGCACCCTGGTGGCCTAGTTGTCGACTCAACCGTGGTGTGGCGACCAGCTGAGAGACGCTCCAACAAGGTTGTTGTCGCTTCAGCTGGTACAGCTGACCTTCCGGTCGCAGAAGAGGCTTGCGCTGTGCTTCAGGCACACGGAGTTGCTGCGACCCGTGTCACAGATGTGGGCGTCGCCGGACTCCATCGTCTCCTCGCAAGCCTCGACGAACTGCTTGATGCTGAGGTAATTATCACTATCGCTGGAATGGAAGGCGCTTTAGCTACAGCGATTGGAGGGTTAGCCTCCGCACCGGTGATCGCAGTTCCAACAAGCGTCGGGTATGGCGCAGCTCTCGAAGGAGTCACTGCCCTGTTAGCTATGCACGCGGCCTGCGCTGCTGGAATTACTGTTGTAGGCATCGACAACGGCTTTGGAGCAGCGATGGCAGCGATGCGCATCATCGATAACCGGAATAGTTCATGACTCACCGAGTCGCTTGGTTCCATCCGTTTTCTGGGATAGCTGGGGACATGACACTTGGTGCTCTACTTGATGCCGGGGCTGATCTTGACTTTGTCGTAGCGACACTCGACGGCCTCAACATTGAAGGATGGGCGTTATCGACGGAACAAGTGAATCGCAAAGGAATCAGCGCGACCCGTGCAGTTGTCGATGCACCCGAACAACATCATCACCGTCATTGGACAGACATTCGATTGCTACTTGAGCAAGCCGATATTCCGGACAGAGTGAAAACTCGAAGTCTTATTGTGTTTGAAGTCTTGGCCATAGCGGAGGGCAAAGTTCACGGTGTGTCTCCCGAGGAGGTTCATTTTCATGAAGTCGGCGCCCTTGATGCCATTGTTGACATTGTCGGGTCTTGCGCAGCGTTGGAGTCACTGGACATCGACCAGGTCGCGTCGGCACCAGTAGCTGTTGGGATTGGCACAATTACTGCTGCCCATGGGACACTCCCTAATCCTCCACCAGCGGTCGTGAATCTCTTAGAAGGCATTCCAACGGTCGGGGTTGATGTGAACTTGGAGCTCACAACACCAACCGGTGCCGCTCTAATCAAGGGGCTTGCTGAACCAATCGGGCCGCTTCCGAACATGACGATCACCGGGTCGGGATATGGAGCTGGGACTCGGGATTTGTTAGACCGAGCCAACGTGACACAAGTGGTTATTGGTACTACAAGTCCGGCAGGCTCCGGCTCAAGCCACCTAACAGAGTCTGTTATTGAGTTAGCTACCAATCTTGACGACATTACGGGCGAACAGTTGGGTCATTCAATAACTGAACTTATGGATGCCGGCGCGCTTGATGTCTGGGTCACGCCAATTGTTATGAAGAAAAACCGGCCCGCTCACACCCTGTGCGTCCTGAGCACTCCTCCTCAGGCAGCTGAGTTAGCTGACTTGGTGACGTCGTTGACGGGAAGTTTAGGTGTGCGTTCACGTCAGCTCGAACGGGTTATCGTTCAACGTCGCACTGTGACAGTCAGCCTTGATGGTCACGACATCGATGTGAAAGTCAGCGATGTCAGAGTCAAAGCAGAATTCGATGACGTCACGGTTGCTGCTCGAGCATTGGGCCTAACCATCCAGGAGGTCGCAGCGCGAGCTGAAGCACTCGCTAGCGACCTTTAACCGAACCTATTTCCTGATACTCGGCTCTACTGGTGTGCCTTTGGGTGGACCGGCAGAAGTGAAGGCAGTGCCGTCGGGATCTGATGCCCATGGGGCCTTCTGTTCCCATTGGTCTTCGTAGATGATTTCTTCGAGCGGGCGACGGCGAACCGGACCGTGATGACCGACAGGTTTACCCATCGGGATTGTTGCATGAATGGCTACTTCGTCTGGAATATTTAATATTTCACGAAGTTCAGATTCGACATTGGTGTGCCATCCAGTAATCACACCTCCGTATCCCAATGCTCGTGCGGCGAGCATCAGGTTTTGTACAGCGGGGAATACTGATGATCCTTCTGCATAGTTTTCGGGTCGGTAGCGGATGAGGCATGCGAGAACCACAACAGGTGTTGCTTCGAAATTGTCAACGAAATGTTGCATGGTTCTGGCCATGCGCGATTTTGGAGAATCGTCGGTCTCCCCTGATCCTGCGTCGTAACCGTCGTTGGAACGTTTCTCGTCCCAGCCGGCACGAAATGATTCTCCGAGTAACGATTTAGCGGCTCGAGCTTTGGGGCCATCGCGAAGCACAAGGAACCTAAATTTTTGACGGTTAGATCCTGAAGGTGCACGGCCGGCATGCCAAAGAATCGTGTTCAGGTCCTCTTCAGGGATGGGTTCAGGCCGATAACGTCGAATAGCTCGAGTTGTAGCCAATCCTTCAAGCAGCCCTACCTCTTCGCGTTCCGCCACGCTCATCCCCCTTGTGTTTCGTCAAGCAACTCAACGACGTTAACAATGCTTTGGTCTGTTACGACACCCACAACTCGTCCTGCGGTATCAACGACTGGATAAATATCTGTACCGGCTTTTTCCATCAGTGCGCTGACTTCTCGAACGGTCCACGACAGTCTGGCGGGCGATAATCCTTGAATCATGATGTCGCTACATTGCGCAGTTAGCCACTGGTCTTGGTCAATGTCTCCAGCGTCGCTCACCTTCACAATTCCCTCAAATTGGCCGTTTGCATCAGTAACTACAGCTTCTAATTGTTTTCTAGGAAACGCGAACTGCCACACAAAATCAGCAATCGAATCGGTTCCTGTGACTGTCCCAAATTCTCTTTTCATGGCAGATGTGATCGGCATTTGGAAGCGGCGTTCCAAATGTCCGACTCGTGTGTCGCGCTGATAATCCGACACAGATGAGCCTCCGACGACGACTTGGCTGACAGCTACCGCTATGAGACCAGGAACTACGAAAGCCGGCGCTCCTGTTGATTCAGCAACAAACATGACCGCAGCGAGCGGGGTTCGGTATCCGGCGGCGAGGAACGCTGCAACTCCAATAAATGGGAAGAAGGCCATGGATTCAATACCGACATCGATCCATCCGCCGACAATGCGCCCAATAATTAAACCTAAGACGGCGAGAGGGATGAACACACCTCCCACTCCGCCGCTGGCGATCACTGTTGAAGTTGCTACCAATCTGATTGCTAGAAGCATTCCGAGCATCGGTAATGCTTCATCTGGGTTGAGTACCCATCGAAGAACTTGTCCTTCCGCTGTCGGACCCATCGATAGTGGAGCGTCGAACAGGACATCACTCAGAAGCACTAGACCGCCAGCAATCAGGCTGCCCGCAGCCGCCAACATCCACCAGGGTTGTGATTTTTGAAGTTGTTTAGCGCCTTTGATCGCACGACTGAACACCATGGCTGCAAGGCCACATAAAGCTCCGACTATCGCTGCGCCCAACAGCTCACGCTGCCCAAACCCCACTCGCACTAGGTCGGTCCGTACTTCAAATGGAAGGTCGTCGTCCAAACCGCTGACAAGCACAAAGGTCACATAGCTTGACGCGCTTGATAACAAAGCTGGCAACAACGCTCGCCGACCTAGATCACCTTTGTATGGAGACTCCAAGGCAAATAAGACGCCAGTAGCTGGGGCTTGGAACACGGCGCTTACTCCCGCAGCTGCGCCCGCAACTAAAAGCGCTTGACCGTCTTTGTCTCGGAAAAGCCACGATAAGCGTCGTTGAATTGCGGACCCGGTAGTCGCTCCTGCATATATCGCCGGGCCCTCTAATCCCGCCGCTCCTCCGAGGCCAACTGTGGCGACGCCAGCAAGTAAACGGAAAGGAAGATGAAGAACTCGCAATACGTATGACTTGTTGTGATAGCTCCGGATGTACTCCTCAGAAGTGGACGGCGACAAGGGGTTGCCTGAGTCTGACCAACGCAACAACAACACCGCTATCCAAAGACCCAATGCCGGGGCGCAGACCTGCTGCAAAAGGCTGCGATGCAGCACTGCGTCGAGCAGCACCTTTTCAGCTACGACCACGACAGCTGCAACAATCAGCCCAGTAGCGACACCTACCGCCGAATAAGTGAGAAAGCGAAAGATTCGGTTTCTCATCGCAAGCTGATTATCTGAAGACCCATTAACACCATGATGCCGCGCGTAAGAAACAAAACGGGCGGCGGCCATTGAATCCACCAGATTTTCGGCCTGTCGCTACCATTATTGGTATGACCAGTGACCGGTTCTATTTTCGTCAACTACTTTCAGGTCGCGATTTTGCGACCGATGATCCTATGGCCGCCCAAATGGCCAATTTTGTTTACCTCATAGGTGATCGAGAAACGCGCGACGCCATAGTGGTAGACCCCGCTTATGGCGTAGCCGACATATTGGCAATTCTTGACCACGACGATATGAACCTTTCCGGCGTGCTGGCCAGTCACTATCACCCTGATCATGTCGGCGGCTCAATGATGGGACACACCATTGAAGGCGTCCGAGAATTGTTGGAACTTAAAGGCACAAAGATTCATGTCCAAGCAGAGGAAGCCGACCTCGTAAAAAAAGTGACCGAAGTCAGCGATGGGGATCTCGAAGTACACGGACCTGGTGACCACATTTTGGTAGGCGACATCCGAATCGACTTATTACATACTCCGGGCCACACCCCAGGTAGCCAATGCTTTCTGGTTGAAGGAACGTTGGTTGCAGGCGACACCTTGTTCTTAGAAGGCTGCGGACGCACAGACTTACCCGGAAGTGACGCTGCCGCCATGTACCACTCCATTCATCACACATTGGCGAAGGTCCCAGATGACACTGTCCTGTTCCCCGGGCACCGCTATTCATTTCATTCATCAGCAACCATGGGAATGACAAGGGAAATGAACTATGTGTTTAAGCCAGATTCTCAAGAACAGTGGATGATGATGTTCGGCCAATGAGCATTCACTCTCTGCCTCCCATCGTCTCTCTAGAAGAATTAGAAAATCATAAAGACGCAGTTTTTTGCGATGTCCGCTGGTACCTAGACCGGACGCCAGGTCGCGAAAAGTACAACGAGGGTCATATTCCTGGAGCAATTTTCGTGGATCTTGATGAACATTTAGCGACCCTCCCAAGAAAGTCGCAAGGGCGTCACCCAATGCCAGCTGCAGCCTCCTTTGCTGCAAGCATGGGGTCGCTTGGTATCAGCCACACAACTCCAGTCGTGGCCTACGACGATAGCGGGGGCATGTCAGCTAGTCGTTTGGTCTGGATGTTGAGAATTGTTGGCCACAACGCGGGGCTACTTGATGGAGGGTTAAAAGCCTGGACTAGTGACTTAGAAACCTTTCCAAATGTTCGAAAGGCAGTAGACCATCCAATCCGTGAATGGCCTCAGGAACTCTTCGCTGATGCCGATGCTGCTGCAGTAGCCGGCCAAAAAACGGATCAAACTTTAGTCGATTCCCGAAGCCCAGATCGCTTTTCCGGCGAGTACGAACCTGTTGACCCTCAGGCAGGTCATATTCCGGGGGCAACAAATCTTCCATTCGCTAACAACCTCACCAGTAACGGGTACTTCCAATCTCCTGGCGAACTACGCGAACGATTCGAGGGAGCCGGCTGCGGCAGCGAGCAATCGACGGTGATGTACTGCGGATCTGGGGTCAGCGCGTGTCACAACTTATTAGCCTTTGAACATGCCGGATTGGGTAAAGCCCGGTTATATGCCGGTTCATGGTCACAGTGGAGCAATAGCGACGGTCGTCCAGTCTCGAGAAATTAAGACAAAAGTCTCACAACGAAATAGACCCATCGGTCGTTCGCCAGACATACTGGCCTGTATGGCAGACCTTTCCGATTTTTATGGCCTTGACGTCCTCTTAAACGACGACGAACAAATGATTCGTGACACAGTCAAAAAGTTTGTGGAAACCGAATTCAAACCAGTCGTCGCTGAGCACTTCGAAGCAGGGACATTCCCAATGGAGCTGGTGCCGACTATCGCAGATATGGGTTTACTGGGAATGCACCTTGACGGGTACGGCTGTGCCGGAGCTTCAGCGATGGCATACGGCATTGCGTGCAGGGAGCTCGAAGCCGGCGATAGTGGCCTCAGAAGTTTCGTGTCGGTTCAGGGTTCTTTGTGCATGTTTCCAATTTGGAAATACGGATCAGAGGAACAAAAAGAGCAATGGTTGCCCGGAATGGCTGCAGGCGAGATCATTGGCTGCTTTGGCCTCACTGAACCCGATCATGGATCGGATCCTTCTTCGATGGCGACTCGAGCTAAAAGAGACGGAGATCACTGGATTCTCAACGGCTCCAAACGATGGATAACAAACGCCGGTATCGCTGACATCGCAATCGTGTGGGCGAACACAGATGAAGGATTCCGTGGATTCCTGGTGCCGACCGATTCTGAAGGCTTCGAAGCACGAAAGATCCAAAATAAACTGTCGCTCCGCGCTTCAGTAACTGGCGAGTTCTACATGGACGACGTCCAAGTTCCTGAGTCCATGCGACTTCCCGATGCAGTCAGCATTGGTGCCCCATTGAGTTGCTTAAGCGAAGCTCGATATGGCATCGCGTTCGGAGCGGTTGGGGTAGCCCGAGACTGTTACGACGCTGCGCTTGACTATCAGCAAGAACGACCTCAATTCGGTAAACCGCTCTCAAGTTTTCAGATCAACCAAATCAAGTTCGCTGACATGTTGACCGAAATGACAAACGCCAACCTTCAAGCCATGAGTCTCGGCCGTCTCAAAGAAGACCACAGCATCCGCCCGTACCACATTTCGATGGCGAAGCGACACAACTGTCGCGTTGCTATTGATGCAGCAAGAACCGCTCGAGCAATGATGGGTGCCAATGGGGTCAGCACTGAGTACAGCCCAATGCGTCATGCCAACAACATGGAGTCAGTAATGACCTACGAGGGCACCGAAGAAATTCACGGTTTAATTCTCGGGCAAGAGATCACAGGGATACCGTCGTTCCGATGACTGACTTCGATCTAGGCGAGGTAGACCGTCTTCTGACAACAACCAAACAGGTTCGGAAACGACTCAATTTAGAGCGTGAAGTTCCGATGGACCTCCTTCTAGATTGCATCGAGGTTGCCGGGCACGCTCCGGTCGGCGGAAACCTTGAAAGAAATCGATGGATCATCGTCACTGACCCTGAGCTGAAAGCGGAAATAGCTCACTATTACGGTGAAGTGGGACGTCCCTATCTCTCGGCAAGTACCGACGTTCGAACTGATGACCGAACAAGCCGAGTTATAGACTCTTCAATTCATCTAATTGACCATCTGCACGAAGTACCAGCGTTAGTGATCCCGTTGCGGCTCGACCGACCGCCAACCGGCGAAAATCATGAAGGTTCAGCCGGAGGTTGGTGGGGTTCTGTACTGCCGGGAGTTTGGAGCTTCCAGTTAGCAGCAAGAGCGCGTGGGCTTGGTTCCACATGGACAACATTTCATCTGGCACACGAAACAAAGGTCGCTGAACTTCTCGGGATTCCTGCAACAGTGAGCCAATGCGCATTGTTGCCCGTGGCTTTCTACACCGGTGATTCTTTTCACCCAGCGCCCAGAAGATCTGTAGATGAAGTGACCTATCTCAATGGTTGGAAAAAACCTGTCCGCTAACTCAGAAACCGGACAAGAACTACTGGTGGAATACGTTCGCCCCTATTCCTTTCTTCAGGTCCTCGACCATCTTCGGCCACGAATAACACCCAACATCGAACATATTGAACGCAATGTCTATTCTCGTGTCACGGTCAAAAACGGCGTCACAAACATTTTTCGCGTGGAAGATGCCCTAGATGGTCACCATCTACGCGTCACCATAAATTCAACAACTTGCAACGACTTCAGTGCAGAGATGAAACGCCTTCGCTACTTATTCGCAGTCGACGAAGATCCAACATCAGCAGTCGCCCATCTTTCTCAAGATTCACTCATAGGCGGCTTAGTGGTTGAACGACCCTGGGTCCGGGTTCCTAGGTGTTGGGACCCGTTTGAAACGTCAGTCCGAATCATCATTGGTCAGCAAATTTCTGTGGCCGCAGCTTCAACAATATGCGGACGCTTGACAACAAAGCTTGGCTTGCGGCTGTCTGAAGTCTCCGGTTTAAACCGAGCTTTTCCGCCAGCAGAGGTGCTCGCTACAGCGGACCTGGACGGAATTGGGCTGACTGAACGTAGGAAAGCGACGATACAAAACTTCAGTCGGTCTGTAGCCGAGGGGATTATCGATTTCCATCCGACAGAGCATCTTGAGGAGATACAGAAAATCTGGTGCGCCCTACCAGGCATCGGTCCGTGGACCGCTCAGATAGCGGCTATGCGCGTCCTTGGACATGATGACGTTATGCCCTCGTCTGATCTTGGGATACTCCGGAGGATTAATCGACTTACAAAAAGCGAATTCGACCCAAAACAGCTCGAATCCCGATCTACGATTTGGCAGCCATTTCGGTCATGGGTTGCCCAGCATCTGTGGCAGGCTCCAAAAATCATTGGGGGTAGATTGTGAGTGAGCCTCACCTATTTCAGAAACTACGGACTGTGATAGGGAATCTCACTGTTGTCGCTACCGAGATCGGTCTTCGTGCGGTCTTATGGCCTGACGACAATGACCGAATATCTCTTCCAGCAAAGCTAACGAAATCAGATGGTGACCCTGTCCTTACCGAGACTGCGCTGCAAATAGAACAGTACTTTGCTGGAGAAAGAACGAATTTTGACTTACCTCTTGACTTACGCGGTACAGATTTCCAGAAATCTGCTTGGATCTCACTTGCAAGCATTCCTTACGGTGAGACGTGGACCTATAAGCAACAAGCAGAGTATCTCGGGCGGCCTCGAGCGATGCGAGCTGTGGGTGCAGCTAACGGAAAAAATCCTATTTCTATAGTGCTTCCTTGTCACCGTGTAATTGGCGCGGATGGTGCGCTTACTGGTTTCGCTGGAGGGTTAGCAACAAAGAGACATCTACTGTTGCTCGAAGGAGCTCTACCAAACCTAGGCGGTCAAACCCCTTCTTGATCGTCAGCCTCATCTGCTTGGGCCTGATCTTGTGATGGCTCATCGGTCGACGTGGTTTCGACGTCAACTGTTTCAGTCGCCTCTTCACCATCCATCTCAATATCATCCGAATTTGGATTGGTGAGACGGGTCCAGTCGTCTACCGCCATTCGATATTCTTCTTCAAGGCTTACCCGGTCCGTTGCTCCGGCATCGTTGTCCATCGACTCTTTAAGTTTCTGAGCAGCCAGGTCGCGCCGCTTTTCAGCTTTAGCAACAGCTTTTGATTGCTTATCCAACTCTCGAGTAGCGCTGACCCCATTATTGAATTGCGCCAATGCTGCAGCTAGATCGTTATTGCTTGCAGTTTGAGAATTTTTCCCATTCATAAGGCACGCGCTTTCCATAAAGTTGGGTGATGCTGGGACTTCTCATCCACAGGTATCGGTTTAGTGCGCGAGGAGGGACTTGAACCCTCACACCCTTACGGGCACAGGCACCTGAAGCCTGCGCGTCTGCCAGTTCCGCCACTCGCGCTGAATGGAAATCCCAAGGTTAGCTGCACAACAACTTTCTTCCGCAGAGTCCGGTTTACAACCAATGTCAATAAGGTGACCAACGTGCCCAATCAGTTCTCAAAGCAACAAATACAAGCAATAGCAGATTTTGTTGACACGTCTAGTTTCGGGGTACGTCGACGTCTACCCGAAGATCAAATCAAACGTATTTCCAAATATCTGAACATCAGCCAAGACGAGGTTCGCTCACTCTTAGCGGGCAACAATGACGTTGACCAAGACTGGACTTCCTATGAGGCTGACCTCACAGAAATCGAAACGAAAATTGGGAAAGTGAGCCATCACTTAGACCTTCTATCTAAAGCCTTCCCCGAATAGATTCCGTAACCCTAATTTCATACCAAGTAGCTCAGAATCTAGAAAAGATTTATCTCGCTAGTCCGTTTCCTTCTGGATATCAACTTTTCGGGTTAAAGCTAGGCGACCCCTTCACTAGGACACGCGGTCGTACACTCATAGCACAATGGGTTTTCGAGGTATCTCCAACAGATTGGTCGCTGCTTCCTCGCGTATTTTTCGGACTGCAGTCAGCCCAATGACAGTTGCGCGAAAAATCAGACGCCTTCTCCAAAAAGAACAGACGAACGATACTCACGGCCACTCAATCGTTCCCAATCATCTAATTATCGCCTTCTCACCAAAAGATCGGCAGCGGTATGGCGGCGCCGAAGAAACGTTACGCCGCCAACTTGTGGAGGTCGCTCACGACTACGCCAAGGGAAAGGGCTACGGATTCACTGGCCCTCTATCAATCGACTTTGCTACCAACCCAAGTTTTCGTAGTGGACGGTGCGATATTTCTGGCGAATTTCGTGATGCTCCAATCGGCGACAAAGCAGTTTTAGTTACCTCAGACGGTCTCAGAATTTCGATTACAACACCGCAGCTTCTTGGGCGCAACGACGACTGCGGCGTTGTACTGGCTGGTTCCAACGTGAGCCGGCATCACGCCGAAATTCGAGCAGACCAGCATGGCCTATTTATTGTTGACCTTGGCTCCACGAATGGAACGATCGTCAATGGCATAGCAATCGACAACCACCGACTGTTGCACTCTGACATCGTGACTATTGGAGATCATGAACTACGAATTGAGGTCATCTGAATGTCACCTCAAGTCGTACGGCTCCTAACTATTCTTTTGCTTGTTCTCATACATCTGTTCCTCTTTAGAGTCATTCGAGCCATTTGGGTAGGAATAAAACCAGATCGCGAAACTCGGAGCCGAGCAAACCGTTTCATCCGGAACAACAAACAAGCAAGCGTTCTCATAGTCAGAACGCCTGAAACGCTGAGTGGACAACGGCATGAGCTAAATCTGGAGATAACAATCGGACGAGCAGCTACCTGCGATGTAACTATCGATGACAGCTACGCCAGCCAGATCCATGCCCGAATCTTTCGACGCGAAGGCGAACACGTCTTAGAGGATTTAGGTTCAACGAACGGCACATATTTAAATCGACAGAAAGTTTCCTCAGCGACCACACTGCGCACAGGCGACCACCTCCAAGTTGGCTCAACGGTCTTCGAGGTAATGTCATGACTTCGTCACCGACGCGCAGATTGCGCCTGACTTGGGGAGGCGCAACAGATCAAGGCAGAATTCGCGCAAATAACCAAGACGCAATGTATGCCGATTCAGGGTTATTCGTCGTAGCCGATGGAATGGGCGGCCATCAAGGTGGGGAGGTCGCCGCGAATCTCGCTGTCCGTACCATGGCGAACGCCGAACGTTCCAATCGAGGACAACTCCGCGAAGCAATTAGCGAGGCCAACCGTGTGGTCCACGAAACCGCTCTCGAAGAACCAGAGCTGCATGGAATGGGTACGACACTGACCGCATTGGCAGTAAGCCAAGAGGCCGATAGCCATCAATTCGTCGTGCTTAATGTCGGCGATTCAAGAATTTACCGACACCGTAATGGGGAACTCGAACAACTAACGGAAGATCACAGTTACGTTGCGGAACTCGTGCGCCGCGGCGAGCTTGATGATCAAGCAGCAGAAGTTCACCCTTACCGGAACATGTTGACACGTGCCATCGGCGTTCATGCCGAGGTTGAGATAGACGAGTGGTTACTCGAACCAGTTGCAGGAGACCGGTTCATCCTCTGCAGTGACGGCCTAACTAACGAGCTAACGGACCTCGAAATAGCTCAACAGTTGGGATTAGATGAGGACCCGGGCACTACAGCCAAGGCCCTAGTTGGCCTAGCCAACAACCGAGGGGGAAGAGACAACTCAACAGTTCTAATCGTTGACGTTCAAGTCGAAGTAATCGATTCCGATAATGCAAATCAGTCACCAGGACTCGAGGAGGTTCAGAATCCAGTCAGCGCTCTCCCCAAAGAAACAAACAGCTCACCAAGCGACTCGGAGAAGCCGTCTAAATCATCAAAGCAACTACTAAATGCAAAAAAAGGAAGCTGGTTATTTCACCAGATTCACATAAAAGTTGGGGCCATCATAGTTTCTTTGGCCCTCTTACTTGCGAGCGCGACAATGATCGCAACTATCAGCTGGTACGCGCGTTCGAGCTACCACGTAAGCCTTGTTGCAAATCATGTTGTTATTCAAAAGGGACGTATAGGCGGCCTTCTCTGGTTTAAACCAACACTCGAACATTGGACAGATATACAAACCATCCATCTCACAAAAGAGGATCAGGAGCGACTGGCTGCTGGCGAACCGATGTCTGATCTTCGGGACGCAAAGACTTTTGTCGCAAACCTAAGAATTCGACTGGTCAAAGGCGTGGACGGTAGCTGAAGTGAATCAGCAGCGCATCGTCGAATTAACTCTTCTATTACTTGCTGCTTTCATAACATTGACAACCGTTGCTGTTGCGGCCGTAGCCGAACACACAGATATCAATTGGGTGGCTATCCCGTACTTAGGGGCCTTATTGCTGCTCTGGACGCTCAGCCATCTATCTCTAAGGAAATGGGCCCCGACAGCTAACGGTTTGCTTTTCCCAATTGCGGCATTGTTGCAGGGTCTAGGGATTGCGTTCGTACTCAGAATCAACCCAGACCTTCTAGTCAATCAAGTGATCTGGAGTGCCCTAGCGACCTGCGGTTTCATCTCCGTAGTAGCCGGGATAAGGGACTTGAAATGGCTGCAGAACTTTCAAAAACGAATTGGACTAGCCGGTTTAGCACTCTTGCTGGTTCCGTTAGTGCTGAAACTCTCTGAGGGGAGAAACGGCTCATACAGATCACTTCAACTTGGGTCCGTGACTATCGATCCAAGTCAGCTAGGCATTTTATTCCTGATTATTTTCTTTGCAGGTTGGCTTGCTACCTACCGTTCACGGAACACAGCGGAACATCTAGGGCAAGTTGAGCGGCTAGATGGCGATCCATCTCGTTTCATCCCTCTCATAGGTGCCTGGTTACTTGCTTCAATGACAGTCATATTTCAGAGCGATTTAAGTTCTGCTTTTGTTCTCGTCGCCATATTTCTCTCAATGTGGTGGGTCGCTGTTGGCCGACCATTTGATTTGGCAATCTTTATAGCGGCGACTGGTGGGTCAGTACTTCTGGCCCTCAATAGCGTGCCCGAGCTACAAGACCGCTTTGCTGCCTGGACAGACCCTTGGTCAAATCCACAATTCGGCGAAACTATTATCCGATCCACATTCGCTCTTGCAGGAGGAGGTCTCACCGGAACAGGCCCAGGAGAAGGATCAGCTGATTGGGCGGTAGGGGCAACCAATCAATTCGCATTCGTTCCGATCGCCGAAGAACTCGGGTTCATAGGAGGATCCGCCGTCTTATCAAGCTTCCTCCTACTCACAGGTGTCACATTGCGCTTGGCCACGACCGCACGACGAGAATTCGAAGGCCTATCAGCTGTCGGAATAGCAATATTTTTTGCTAGTCAGGCGTGGGCTCCGATCGCTGTAACACTTCGCCTTCTGCCACCCAACGACATCTCTCTACCCTTCGTCGCCGCTAATGGCTCGGCTCTATTTACCTGCAGCGTGGCCTTAGCCCTCCTTCTGAAGATTTCCGAAACGGTCTCACACGCGGCAGACCCAACCGAGATTATCCCGCACCTAGCCTCTGAACCTGAAAGCACACCGTGAGTCGACGTCTAGTCCACGTGGGAATTGCTTTTCTTGCCTTATACGGTCTCTTATTTTTTCGGTTGGAGATGGTTCAGGTCGTTAATGCAAAAGATCTGAGAAATCACCCTCTCAACACTCGCGAGATCATGCTCAACTTTGATGCGCCAAGAGGCTCAATCAAAACCGCCGATGGAGAAATAATCGCCCAAACCGTGGCTGTAAGCGGCCCCCGCAATCGTTTACGTCAATATCCTTACGGCTCGCTCTATTCCCAGGTAGTTGGGTTTATTTCAGCTGAACACGGAGGTAGTGGGATAGAGCGAAGCCACAACGGCTTCTTGGCTGGAAGTGACCTCTCAGTTCGGATACAAGACAGCCGCGATTTGTTTGTTGACCAAGCACGCACAGGTCAACTCCAGTTATCGCTCAGGCATGACGTCCAATTAGTTACACGAGCCGCTATGGCCGGCCACAAGGGAACGGTGGTGGTCATCGAACCCACCACTGGCGCTATTTGGGGGATGTGGAGCAACCCCAATTTTGATCCGAATCACCTGTCATCTCACGACCTAGAAGCAGCGGCAATTGACTTCAACAAATTAAATTTTGATGTCACGCAGCCATTAAAAAATAGAGCTGAGTACCAGAGCGTCGAGATCGGTTCACTCTTCACCATTGTCACAGCTGCTGCAGCCATCGAAAATAACCTCGGTGACTTCGCTACCCCTAGCACTTCATCATTTTCAGCGAACTCAAACGTTTCGGTTATTACTAACCCCGATGGGAACAGATGTGGTGGAACAATTAAATCTCTCATGCTCAGCGATTGCCGATCTGGCTGGGCAACTCTAGGAACAGAGATTGGTCATGGACCACTAGAAACTGTCACCAAACGGTTTGGTCTAATCGATAATGACCCATTGCAATCCCAGAATGCTCTACCGGGGACGAGCGGCAAGACAAGATTGATTTCTTCCGTTCCCCACTCAGCAGTTGGGATCTCGATGAAACTGACACCACTTCAAGTGGCAAACCTTTTTGCCACTATTGGCAATTACGGAACCCAAATCCAACCTCGCCTAGTGGATCGTGTCCTGGCTCATGACGGTTCCGTGATACACGACTTTGAGCCTCACATACTAAACCAGTCGGTTTCGAAAGAGACTGCCGCTGAATTACTCGGTTTGCTATCTGAAAACGTTAAGAGCGGTAACGCCGCTGGCCTTGAATTAAGTGATGTTTCAATGGGCGCATTGTTAGCTTCATCATTTTCGGACAGCAATCATCTTTGGATGGTTGCATTAGCGCCGGTGCCACGTCCGGAGGTCATTGTTGCGGTACTTCTGGAGGGTAATGATTTTGACGATCAGCAGATAGCCGAAGCCAACATTGCAGGAATTTCCAGAAGAATCACTGAGGCGGTTCTCCGCCTCCCGAGCCCTAACCTGGAGGGGTCTTAGTGGCACCCCCAGAACCGCCTATGTCTGACAACGAACGACCAATTTTTAGCGGACGATACGAACTGTACCGCCGCATTGCGCGTGGCGGGATGGCGGAAGTCTTTTTGGGGAGAGACAAGCTTTTAGACAGACCTGTAGCTGTCAAGGTTTTGTTTCCTGAGTACGCAACAGATCCTTCTTTTGTTGAGCGTTTTCGTCGGGAGGCACAAGCGGCGGCCAATCTAAATCAACCCAACGTCGTGGGTGTTTACGACTGGGGACAAGAAGCAGGGACCTACTACATCGTCATGGAGTACGTCGAAGGTCGAAGCTTGGCTGAGATAATCAGAGCAGAAGGCCCTCTTCACCCAGATCGCGCCGCTGACATCGCCATCGACATAGCAGCGGCTCTAGCGTTCGCTCACCGAAATGGTGTTGTGCATCGTGATGTAAAACCTGGCAACGTACTGGTTACTACAGGCGGCCAAGTAAAAGTGACCGACTTTGGCATAGCTCGAGCACTATCAGGGAATGCGTCCGATAATTTGACTCAAACAGGTTCGGTCATGGGCACAGCGACGTACCTATCGCCCGAGCAAGCACAGGGTCAGCCGGCTGACCCTAGGAGCGATGTGTATTCGCTCTCTGTAGTTCTCTACGAGATGCTTACAGCTGGGCCACCTTTTACGGGTGATACACCGGTCTCCATTGCCTACAAGCATGTACAAGAAGCACCCAACCCCCCTTCGCAATTCAATGCTGACGTCCCTCCTGCGCTTGAGGCGATATGTCTTTTGGGATTAACAAAAAACCCTGAGGACCGTTACGCATCTGCAGATGATTTGCGCGGCGACCTACGGCGCTTCCGAACCGGTCAACAAGTTCTCGCTACCCAAAGCAGGGGCACACTCTCTGCGACGACAGCACAAACTCGTATTACTCCTTCACCGGGGACGCGCCCCTCACCACAGACACCAGCCCAAACATCAGAGAGACCTGACACAAACCGCTCACCAAACAATCGCTCTACTACTGAACCCTCTTCAGACAAGACTCGTGTGTGGGTGACTTTGTTAGTTGTGTTATTAATCGTGGTAGCGGGGTTGGTTTACTTGCTCGTTGATGGCTTCAACTCGAGCGCCGGGAACAACAATTCTCAAACGGCAGACCAAGTAGATAGTCGACTACGAGTACCGTCGGTTGTTGGCCTTGATTGGCAGGAAGCTGAAAATCAGTTACGAGACCAGGGATTCGAACAAATCACTATCGAATTTCAGGAACGCCTAGACATGCCGGCCAATCAAATTTTTCAACAAGATCCGCGCGCTGGCTTACTTCTGGCGGAACCAAACGATCCTGAGAATCCAATACGGCTGTTCGCTTCTAAGGGACTAACGGTTGTCAGAATTCCGTCAGTCCAACGAATGGATTTCCTTGAAGCCGAAGAGATTCTCTTGGCTGCCGGGTTCACAGTCGAGCGAATCGAACAGCAAAGTGACGACTACGCGAGAAACGTAGTAATGGACCAAAGTGTCCCAAGTACTGAAGAGCGACCCCAGGGAACTGTGATCACCTTGACAGTCTCTGTGGGACGGGGTGAGGTAGATATCCCATCAGTTGAAGGCCAATCTTTATCAGACGCCCGGGTCACACTTGCTCGAGAAGGGCTACTTGAAGAAGTAATCATGGAAAATTCGCTGGAATTTCCAATCAATACAGTGATTCGTTCTGAGCCGGAATTTGGTGATGTGACTGAGCGTGGAAGCGTTGTGCGGTTAATTGTCTCGCTCGGTCCCGCAACGGGTCAAGTGCCATCATTAGAGATTCTCGGCACCACCGACGCTGCGCAGGTCGAGCTGGCTCTCGAAAACTTAGGTTTTGAAGTTAAACGAGCTGAGCGCGCCTTAGTTGTCGGAGATCCTCTTATCGGACATGTAGTCGGTATGGATCCTTCCCCGGGAACAGATCTCCTATTAGGTTCCGAAGTAATACTCATCGTCGGAATTGCCGGAACCGCCGACGATGCCCCAGAACTTGTCCCAGCGCCTGCACCCAATGCTGGAAACGGCTTCATTACAGTGGAACCGAACAACTAAAGCCAAATCCTGTCTGAGATCAGTGGTCAGGCTCATTTCTGCCTCTATCCTCGTTGCTCATGGCAAGGCCAAAGAAGACAAGTCGTTTAACACCTAAGGGCACCCGTCCAGAGGGAACCGTTACTGAAGAAACACTTGCGGGTGATCTCCCACCGAGTCCTGCTTGGTTCGGGTGGATGATTTTGGCATTTTTGTTAGTCGGCGTCGCGGTCATCTTTTCGAATTACATGAGTTGGCTGCCTGGGAGCCCCTCTAGTTCTTGGATTCTTGGCGGACTCGGCTTTGTGCTTATAGGAATCTTGACTGCTACTCGCTGGCGCTAAAGCTCTGAAAGTCTCCTATAAATTACAGCGGTGTGGTTTCTCCCCAGGATGTGGAAAACCTGTGGGTTGTTCCGCTCGGGCTAATCGTTGTCATGGTCGCGGATTAGTTCCATCTCCTCCATGCAGCATTTCGGGCCTTCGGGAACGGTATTCGGAGAGCGTGTCATACGAACTTCTGTCCCGCAGAGCGAGCACATATAGGTCAGACGAACTTTTCTTAGCTCTCCAGGCGGAGGAGGCGCCGGTACAGGGCGCGAAAATCCGAGCATAAGTTTCAAGCCGATCCTGTATACGAAATAGATGAACAGCAACGAACCCATGACTGGGACAACTAAATCCACACGAAGTACGGTACCGGTCACCAAGAATGGTGCCACTACTCATCATTGGGTAGAGCCGATCTACAGGCCTACAAATAAGAGTTCTCAGGCCGTCCAGAAAGAGCGGCAGCGGCTGTGATTACCTCCAATCAAATAAACCAGCACGACGGTGGTGGTATTTTCGAGGCTAAATCTTTGGTGGTTATAAGTATTCGCAACTTCTTGGGAACGGCATGAGACCTTCGGGCACTGAACCGGGTGATTTCATAGAGTTTGACTATGATTTAATTCAAGCTGAGAGACGGCAGCAAATACGTGATGTTTTGACTGCAGCACGTCCAAAGTTGGAGAAAGAGACAGGCGCAAAGCTGACAGTTAGTACCGACGGAAACGATCTCGTTCTTAGTCAGGACGGGGAAGTCCGATTTCGGGCGGCACTATCTTCAGATGGTCGGGTAGTAATTACCGATCTCAAATCGAGCAACCGTCTTTGATCTAACAGGTGCAAACTCAAATTAACTAACCGAGTAGTGTCGCCGTTTGTATCTCTTTTAGAACACCACTTCGACTGTTAGATCGTCCCAGGTTTCTAGCCTCATCAAGCAAGGTAACCGGTGCAATCTTGTCAGAAGCCAAATCTTCCAATTCAAAAAGTTGAAGTTCTTCAACTTCTAAGATTCGACCACTTTGTGCTCGCTGACGACGAACACGATTGCGTTTACGAGCAGGTGGCACCACTTCACCGGGAGTAACTGTCCACAAGCGCGGGGTTCCATCTCGCTCATCAAAAACGGTCCAACCTTGCGGTGCTCGAAGATTTTGAACATGAAGCTGGCACAGGAACATTGTGTGAACAGCGTCAGCGTGTAGATCAGTGACCCATACCGATAAACGTTCGTTGTTATAGGAAAGCCCAGCTACGGCCGGAGCTCCACAAGTTCCTCGGGAGCAAGACGTCACAACCATGGAACGTAGCGTGAGGCTCAACACCTGTCGTGGATGGTAATCCACTGATTATCAGAGGCTCTTTACTTCGTAAATGGGAACAGTTTCAGCTCTGAACTTCGCCTCATCTTTTCGATTCGAAAATGCTTAATGCCTAGAAGATAGCTATGGTTCAGTAGTACCGATGTGGCGGAGTCAAACTGTCCGCTTTAAAGCAAAATGAAAGGGGCACCCCGTGGTTGGTGGCGCACTGAAGTCAGCAAGCATGGATGACCTTGATCTGAGAATGTCAGAGAAGGTTCGTCCGCTGTACGAAGCCGTGAAGGTTTTCATTCGCGAGGAAGTCGACCCAATCACCGAGGAGTATTACCGCCTCGGCGAAAACCGGGCAGAAAGATGGGGTTACGGAGAAGGCCAACTGGAACTTCTTGAGGGCGCCAAAGAAAAAGCTCGTGCTCAGGGACTATGGAATTTCTTTCTTCCTGATGCCGAAACTGGCGAAGGGTTAACCAACCTTGACTATGCCTATATCGCAAACGAACTCGGAAAGAATCGTTTGGCATCCGAATGTTTGAACTGTTCAGCGCCCGATACCGGAAATATGGAGGTTTTGGAGCGGACTGGCACACCAGAGCAAAAGGCACAGTGGCTTGAGCCGTTGCTGAATGGGCAAATCCGATCTGCGTACTGCATGACAGAACCAAGGGTTATGAGTTCTGACGCGAAACAAATTGAGACAGAAGCAGTTTTAGACGGAGATGAGTGGGTCATTAACGGCGAAAAATTTTATATCTCAGGTGCCGGCGACCCTCGTTGCAAGGTCATGATCACGATGGTCCGCACTAATCCAGACGCTGACACTTATAAACAACAGTCTCAGATTCTTGTACCTCTGGATACTGAGGGCGTCAACATTATCGGTCCTATGCATGTATTTGGTAACGACGATGCACCACACGGTCATATGCATCTCAAACTTGAGGATGTACGGGTCCCCCGCGAGAACGTCTTATTGGGAGAGGGTCGAGGCTTCGAAATTAGTCAACTGCGTCTCGGGCCGGGCCGTATCCATCACTGCATGCGCTCTATTGGATCAGCTGAGAAAGCAATAGAGATGATGGTTGACCGAGGCACCACTCGTGAGGCTTTTGGCAAAAAGCTTGTGAACCTCGGCAAAAACATGGAAGTTATTTCTCGAGCTCGTATCGAGGTAGAAGCAATGCGTTTGATGGTCTTGCGTGCCGCGCAAGCAATGGACAAACTTGGCAATGCGGAAGCTCGTGTGTGGGTGAGCGCTGTAAAAGCAATGGTTCCTGAAAAGTGCTGCGACATCATCAACGAGGCAATTCAAATGCACGGGGCTGCTGGCGTATCACAATGGTTCCCGTTAACTGATATGTGGCACAGCCAAAGAACTCTGCGACTGGCAGACGGGCCGGACGAAGTTCATCACAACGTCGTTGCTCGAGCTGAGGTTCGGAATCGCGAAGCGGAACGTTCTTCAGGTGAAGCTACGAGTTACACCCTGGGTGGGCCAACCTTTACAGGAGCCTAAGCCACGAGCAATTAAATCTTGAGGGGCCCCCTTAATGGGGGCCTTTCAGATTTTTTGTAAGGCCCATTCTCTAAGTTCTACTTTTCTTATCTTTCCCGAGGGCGTCACGGGCATCTCATCGATGAATATAACGTGTCTTGGAATTTTGAAACTCGCAATTTTGCCGCGGCAGCGGTCAATCAAATTCTCAGCTGTTACATCATTTGATCTGACGACAAAGGCAACAGGCACTTCAACTAGCCGCTCGTCCGGATAACCAACGACAGCAATTTCCTGCACCCCATCAACTTCTAACAGATACCCCTCCACTTCGGCAGGTGAAACATTTTCGCCACCAACTTTCAGCATGTCTTTATGGCGGCCAACAAATACAACATGACCATCGGGTCGTAACAGCGCAACATCACCGGTATCAAGCCAGCCATCACCGTCTAAAGCTTCGGCAGTCGCCTCCGGCTTATTCCAATATCCGCTGGTCACGGTGTAGCCCCTCACATGCAATGCTCCTGTCTCAGCCGCTGGTAATACTGCTCCAGTATCAAGATCACGTATTTCGAATTCAATTCCGTACATGGGGTAGCCAGAAGCTTCAGTTCGTTGCTCTAAAGAATCCGTAATGTGACTCGAGGCGATGAAGGCCCAAGACTCGCTCATTCCGAAGCCACTAGTCGTCGGACAGAAAACATCTTGAACTTGGCGGGCTATTGGGATTGTGGATTCCATTCCTGCCGGTAATGTCCCCGCTCGTAGCGAAGAGACATCCCGTTCAATTTCTTGTTGAGAACGAAGAAGATCAGCCCAATGACTATCAAACCCGTGGAGAACAGTTCCGCCTTCCACCTCTACTGCATCTAAGACTTCACTGGGTTCAAAAACGTCGAACAAGACTTGGCTACCGCCTGTTAAGCCCGCCATCATCGCGACCTCACTAAAGCCATAAGCATGAAACAGCGGCAGATAGCTCATATGAACATCGTTGCGATTATGTCCTAGCAACATCGCTCTTTCATAGGTATTACGGACAGGTTTGTGGCAGTGAACTACACCTTTAGGATGTCCTGTGGTGCCGGATGTATAGGCGAGCATCATGCGATCTTCGACATTTACTTTTGAAGCGCGTGCTTCTAGTTCCTGATCGGTGATAGTTCTACCCTCCTCAAGCATGGCACTCCAACTAACGCTGTCGGGTAGTTGTTGTCCAAGCATGACGATGGTTTGGAGATATCCACCTTCGTTTAGTTGGTCTGCAGCTTCGATAAGCATCGCGCCGTAATTGATCGGTCCAGATTGGTCAAGAGCTATAAGAAATTTACTCTGCGATTGCACGACGGTATAGGCGACGTCGTCAGTTCGGTATCGCGTATTTAACGGAACAATGCACCCGCCGATTTGAGGAATCGCATACATCAGGTACAGCCATTCCGGCCGGTTAGTCATCCAGACTGCGACATGATCTCCATGCTCGACACCAGCACCTATCAAGCCTTTAGCTACTTCTTTGACGTTGGTTGCAAATTCTTCGTGTGTCCAACGTTGGTCTTTAAAGACCAATGCAAGGTCGTCTTTCCATAAACGCGCAGCGCGTTCCGGAATCTCTCCCATCAATAACCAGTCATCACTCATAACCTGCAACTTTAGAGGCGATCTAGTTGCATTGGCCGAGCGACGAGATTTCGGCTCAAATAGGAGTTAGGAAAGAGGTATCAACGTGGAATTCGATTTGATGACAGGTTCATCGACGTGGGCGAGTGCAGGAGATCTAGCTCGTCGTGTTGAAGATCAGGGATTTTCAGGAATGCTGTACACCGAAACGGGGCAAGTGCCGTGGATGCAGATTGCGGCAGCAGCAATGGCTGCTCCCTCTTTGACATTTACGACTGGCATCGCAGTTGCTTTTCCGAGAAGCCCTATGGTGTCGGCACAAGTTGCGTGGGAATTGGCTGGTGAAACCAACGGTAAATTTCGTTTGGGTTTAGGTAGCCAAGTTAAAGGACATGTTGTTCGTCGCTACTCTTCAGACTTTGATCGTCCTGCCCGCCGCTTACAAGACTATGTCTTAGCTGTTAAGGCCTGCTTTCGTGCCTTTCGTAATGAGGAACGGCTAAGCCACGAAGGCGAGTTTTATAACCTTTCGCTTTTGCCCGATACCTGGAAACCTCGAGGTCACGATTTTGGCGATATCAAAGTCGATATTTCTTCAGTTGGCCCGCTAATGAATAGGGTTGCGGGACAGGTTGCTGATGGCGTTCACGTGCACCCAATGCATTCCATGCATTACATCGAAAATCGACTACTTCCGGAGGTAGAGCAAGGTGCTACGGCTGCTGATCGTCAAGCCTCTGATATTGATTTGATTGTTCCAGTATTCGCAGTCGCCGGCGACACCGCCGAAGAACGGGCACCGTGGGTCCATCGGGCAAAAACTCAGATTGCTTTCTATGGCACTACACCTAACTACGCCTTCCAATTTGAAGACTTAGGATTTGAAGGAGTCACGAAGGCTTTAGGCGACAAAATGAAAGCCGGTGACTTGCAGGGCATGGCAGACACCATCTCTGACGAAATGCTCGATCACTTTGCCTTGGTATCAACTTGGGATGAAATGGCTGATCGTTTAAAGGACCGCTATCAGGGAACTGCTGCTCGAGTAGTGATGTATCTGACAGAAGAGCACATGCGTAAAGACCCCGATTCGATAGAAAAATGGGGCGAAGTAGCGAGAGCAACAAGGAGTTGAAAATGAGCGGACGTGTAGCGCTTGTCACAGGTGGTGGCAGCGGAATTGGAAGAGAGATTTGCATCGGCTTGGCGGCCATGGGCCGCCATGTAGCAGTGGCGGATCTCAATTTGAAAGGTGCTCAGGACACTACTTCGATGATTTCTGAGTCCGGCGGTCGTGCTGTAGCTGTAGCTATGGATGTAGCAGATACTGATGCAGTTCAAGCTGGTATTTTCGAAGCGATCGACGAGCTCGGTCCAGTCGAAATTCTGGTGAATTGTGCGGGTTGGGATGAGCTAATGCCGTTTCTGTCAACCGACGAAGATTTCTGGGATCGCGTAATTGAAATCAACTACAAGGGCGTTTTAAGGACTGTTCACGCATGTCTGCCATCGATGCTTGAAGCTGGATGGGGTCGAATAATCAACATTGCTTCTGATGCTGGACGCGTTGGATCGTCTTTTGAAGCGGTCTATTCGGGCGCTAAGGGTGGGATTATCGCATTCACGAAAACAATCGCTAGAGAAGCCGCTCGGAGTGGGGTAACAGCGAATGTCGTGTGCCCCGGCCCAACTGACACTCCATTACTTGATGGGATCGTGGCTGCTAGCGATGATGGTGACAAAATCATCGGTGCTATGGCTAGGGCTGTGCCAATGAAGCGGGTAGGAACTCCAACGGAAGTAGCTTCGGCTGTGTTGTATTTTAACTCTGACGAGGCTGCTTTCGTAACCGGTCAAACCTTGTCCGTATCTGGTGGATTAACTATGAGTTGAATAGGTCAGAACAATGATCTAAGCCACCCGTGCACAATAGGAATACGTGATCGAAACGATTTCAGACTACGACCGCAGAAGTAGCCGCATAGTTACGTGTGCCGCGTTTGTGGCGAACTTCGTCAACTTCGGAGTGCTCTTTTCTTTCGGTATTTTCTTAACACCTATTGCAAAAACTTTTGACACGTCAACTGGACCAGTCGCACCTATTTTTTCGACGGCCGTCTGCTTTTATTATTTAGCGGGAGCTATCGGTGGAAAAATTGGGGACACCCTAGGTGTGCGACCGGTGATCGCCGTCGGGTCTGTCTTTATGACTGTTGGCCTGATCATCAGCAGCCAAGCATCAGCGCTATGGCATCTATATTTTTTTTACGCGCCTCTTGTCGGCAGCGCTGTGGGCTGCTGTTACCCCTCAATGATCGGCACTGTCGGTCGATGGTTTAAACATCGACAAGCTTCGGCTATCAGTTTGGTCTTAGCCGGTGTGGGCATGGGAACGTTTATTGGACCGATTGTCTCCCGAGCTCTGATAGACGCTATGGGATGGCGTTCTACTCTCGCTGTTTATGCCGTTGTGAGCGGGATCCTTCTAACTAGTTGTACCTTCGCTGCTGTTGATTCACCTCGAACTCTGCGCACGGACAGCGTCGGGTTGCGAACGATCCTTAGGTCAAAGAAATTCTTGATTCTGTACGGAGCACTTACAGTGGGTGGGCCCGGTTTTTACGCGCCCTTAGCTTTCTACAATGATCATGCAGTAGCCGAAGGAATCCGAGGAACAGCTGCCGCGAGCCTCGTAGGAGTAATCGGGGCCTCTTCAGTTGTCGCCCGGCTGGTCATTAGCGCCTTAAATGACCGTTTCGTTCCCATACATCAATACCGATTTGGTCAGGTTCTCCTTATCTGTTGTCTAATCCTATGGCTCCTATCAGGCGACTCGTATGTTCTCTTTCTCTGCAGCGCCGTGCTGCACGGGGTCAGTTGGGCAGTGTGGTTCACAGCAGCTCCAAACGTGCTCGCTAAATGGTTCGGAGTCGCCGATCTTGGCAGCACGATCGGCATCTTGTACACGGCTCTTGGATTCGGCGCGTTGGCTGGGCCGGCCGCCCTCGGCTTCGTAATAGACAGCTTCAGCTATGAACTCGCTATAGGGATAGTTATCTTCACTTCACTGGTCGCTTGGCTACTCTGCTTCATTCCGGATCGGTTAGAGGACCCACAAACGAACTAAACAAAAAGCTCACTTGTTTTGTTTCGCTATAAACCTTCTGATTAGCCGCCTTGAAAAATATCTAGGAAATGAACTTCGGCATCACTATCTACTGGTTCGTACTCCGCGTCAGTGAAAATTTCACCGTTGATAGCCACCGAGGATGCTTCGGAAAGCCGTTCTCCTATGCCTGGGAACTGCTCCTCCAGCGCAGCCACGAGACGTCGGACGGTCGTAGCTTCGACCTCGACTTGAGCTAACCCTCCGGTTAGGTCGCGCAGACCCGCCGAAAAATGAACTTGGGCCATTTGATTTAGTTAGTCGCGCTGCTCGGTGAGCGCTTCAAGGATTCTGACCGGTGACATTGGTAGATCTGTCATACGGACATCGATCGCGTCATTTATCGCGTTACCTACTGCTGCCATAGGTGGGACAATCCCCACCTCTCCGACACCTCTAACTCCATAGGGGTGAGCTGGGTTTGGCACTTCGACGATGGCACAATCAATCATCGGAAGATCGGAAGCTACAGGTATCCGATAATCAAGGAAGCTCGGATTTTCCATGACACCGTCTTGGTCATGGATATATTCCTCGTTCAAAGCCCACCCGATTCCTTGGACGACTCCGCCTTGCATTTGTCCTTCCACGTAGTCGGGGCTAATCGCTCGACCAGCGTCTTGAGCTGTTAGGTATCGGACAACTCTGGTCACCCCAGTTTCCGGGTCAACCTCTACGTCGCAAAGTTGGGTTGAGAAACCGGCTCCGACTCCGCGTGAATTGAGCGAAGCGTTAGCTGATATCGGTCCTCCGGTTCGGCCGGATTTCGCTGCTAGATCCCCAAGAGATAGTGGCGGTTGACTTCCGTCAACGTGTTGAGCTTGCCCATCGACCCACTCAACTTGGTCAACTTCTACATCCCAGGTTTTTGCTGCTCGAGCCCGAAGATCTTCAACTATCAACCGGCAGGCGTCAACTACCGCTGCGCCAGTAGCCAGGGTCACCCGGCTCCCGCCAGTCACATCATTAAAACCCACTGTTTCGGTATCGGCGACTACAGCTTTGATTGACTCATATGAAATGCCTAACTCTTCAGCAGCCATAAGTGCCATCGATTGCCGGCTTCCACCGATATCAGGGGAACCTGTTACTACAGTCGCTGTTCCATTTTCATTGATATGAACAGTGGCACTAGACATCATGCCCGCGTTAAACCAGAAACCGGCTGCAACACCTCTTCCTTGGTTAGGTCCGAGCTCTGCTGTGTAGTTGGGGTGATCTTTGATTGCTTCTAAGGTTTCGACAAAGCCAATTCGCGGAAACTTCGGACCGTATGAAGCCTGAGTTCCTTCGACAGCAGCGTTAGCTAGCCGAATATCAATCGGATCCATTCCTATGTCCCTAGCTAGTTCATCCAGGACTGATTCAACGGCGAAAGCAGCCATGGGAGCACCAGGGGCCCTATATGCCGCAACTCTGGGCTTGTTACAAACAACGTCGTAACCCTCTACTACGAAGTTTGGAATGTCGTAACAGGCGATGGCTGTCATACCTGCGGCACCTACTGGTGAACCTGAATAGGCACCGGCTTCGTATGCCATCCATACTTCAGCAGCCGTTATCTTCCCATCCTTAGACACACCCATTTTCACCCGTATGCGAGTACCTGAAGTTGGTCCAGTCGCACGGAAAACTTCATCACGGTCCATCACTAGCTTGACGGGACGGCCAGCTCTTTGCGATAGCCGCACTGCGAGTGGTTCGAGGTAGATAACCGTCTTACCTCCAAAGCCGCCACCAATTTCGGCTGCGGTAACCTTCAAGGTCCCAGGAGACACACCAAGGACCGTGGCTGAGTATGCCCTCATTTGGAAGTGACCTTGGGATGAGCACCATATGTGAGCTCTACCATCAGTATTGGCATCGGCCACAGCGGCATGGGGCTCTATATATCCTTGGTGGACCGGTTTGGTCGTGAACTCTCGTTCGACGACGACATCTGCTTCACCAAAACCTTGGTCCAGATCGCCGCGTTCATGGAGAATTTTGCTCGCAATATTTGATGGTTCTTCCGGCGCGGGATCAACCCCTTTGGTGATCATTCCTTCGTGCAGGAGCGGAGCGCCCTCTGCCATTGCCTCGTCCACCGTAAGCACGTGGGGCAGGATTTCGTAGGTTACTTCTACCGCTTTTGCGGCAGCTTCCGCTTGCTCACGAGTAGTGGCCGCTACCGCTGCGACTACGTGGCCTTCATATAGGACTTTCTCTCGAGCGATGGCATTGTTGGCTACATCAATGTCACTGGCGTGAGCCCCGTTAGCCGCTAGATCAGGAAAATCGCTCCCTGTAATCACAGCCTTTACGCCAACCATTGCCTCCGCCGCCGCAGTGTCGATTGACACTATCCGAGCATGGGCATGGGGTGAGCGGACAACTTTGCCGAACAACATGCCCGGCAACATCAAGTCGGCACCAAACTGTGCTTTGCCTGTGACTTTTTCCAGTCCATCAGGCCGGATGGGCCGAGTACCTACCCACTTATATCCAGGGTTCTCTTCGATTATCGCCATTACTGACCCCTCATCTCTCGAGCTGCTTCTTGCACAGCACGAACAATTTTGTCATATCCAGTGCACCGGCAAAGGTTGCCAGCCAATGCATATCGAATTTCTGTTTCAGTTGGATCCGGGTTTTTGTCTAGCAAAGCTTTAGCAGCTATCAGGAAACCCGGTGTGCAGATGCCGCATTGAAGGGCGGCTCCCTCCAGGAAGCATTGTTGAAGGGGATGCAACTGTCCAGAATCAGCAAGTCCTTCGACAGTAAGTATTGTTGCCCCTTGAGCCTCGGGAGCAAACACAAGACAAGAAGTGGTGACTTTGCCATCGATCATGACGGAACAAGTACCGCAGTCTCCAGTGCCGCAACCTTCTTTCGCTCCGGTTAAACCAACTTCATCTCTGAGAGCATTCAACAAAGACGTGCCATCTTCTGTCAAGAATTCGGTTTCATCTCCGTTGACAACAGCGGTGATATGGGTTCGTGCCATTACTTGGTTCCGTTTCTCTGCTCAGCTCGTTCAATTGCTATCAGTACCGCTCGTTTCGCCAACACTCCGGCTACTTGTTTCCGATAGGCGACCGTTCCCCTCTTGTCATCAATCGGATTGCAAACTCCACTCGCTGCTTCCGCCACTGCGGAGAGCGTGTCGTCGTCGACAGTGTTGCCGATCAAGGCTGATTCCGCTTGTGGGACTCTGACAACTGTTGGGGCAACAGCTCCCAAGGCCACAATCGCTTCTTCGATACTTCCGTCTTCAGCAAGTGTGACCCGGGCTCCAGCTCCGACTACGGCGATATCCATCTCAGTTCTAGGGATCATCCGCAAGTACGCGTCGCCAGATCGTTCCGGCATTCTGTCAATTTCGAATTCAACAATAAACTCGTCCATGTCAAGCGAAGTCTGTCCGGGGCCAGTGACTACTTCAGCTACATCCAGCACACGGGTTCCGTTCGGGCCCGCGATCACGGCGCGCACTCCATTTACCACCATGGCTGGGACCGAGTCAGCTGCGGGTGACCCGTTACATAGATTTCCTCCAAGACTGGATCTATTTTGAATCTGGTCCGAGCCGATCAGGCCAGCAGCTTCAGATAGACCTGGAAACTCTTCACTGAATGCTTCGTCCCCGGTGAGATTGGCCGTAGGAGTTGCAGCCCCAACTCTCCATTTGTCGTCGTCCTTAGCGATCGATACGAGTTCTTCTATCTTCTTGAGATCAACCAGTACTTCTGGTGCTGAGCGCCCTGCTCGGAGTTGGGGAACAACGTCTGTTGCGCCCGCAAACACCTGCGCTGATGAAGAGGAAGACAACAACGATGTTGCTTCCTCGACCGAAGATGGTGCTACGTATTTCACTCATTCCCCCTAATTGGGCGGTTTAAAATTAGCCGCCGTCGTGCAGTGCATGGAAAAGTAGTCGCTGATTGCTTTGTTGTCTTCTTCAACTGACTTCAAGTTAGTTTAGAGCCATGACCGCAGCGGATAACCAACCTGGGCCACTCACTTCTTACAACTTGTTTACTTCTGATCCAGTGCTTCCCGAAGCAGTAGGACGCGAAGGCGGAAATCTGGAGCTTTTGAAAAGTTTCGGTGATCAAGTTGGCAGCTCGGAAACAAGGGAGTGGGGACGTTTAGCGAACAAGAATGTTCCAATTCTTCATACGCATGACGCGTCGGGCAACAGAATTGATGAGATCGAATACCACCCCGCCTATCACTCACTTTTAAATCTTGCAGTCGAAAACGGAATCCATTGCATGCGTTATGAGAAACCTGCTGGGGATGGGGCTTACGTAACCCGCAATGCCCTAATGGGTTTAATAACGCAGATCGAAATGGGTCATGGGTGCCCAACTTCAATGACTTCTGGCGCGTTGATGGCGTTGCGACATCAACCTGAGTTAGCAAAAATCTGGGAACCACTAACAATCAGCAGAAGTTACGACCAAGAACTCAAGGCGCCCGGTGCAAAGTCGGGCGTTCTTTTGGGAATGGGTATGACAGAGAAACAGGGGGGATCTGATGTTCGGGCCAACACGAGCACTGCTACCCCGGTATCGACCGGCGGCCCTGGAGCGGAGTACAGAATTGAAGGTCACAAATGGTTCACCTCAGCGCCCATGTGTGATGCCTTCCTAATTTTGGCTTATGCACCAAAAGGCATGTCATGTTTCATCGTTCCTCGGGTGCTGCCAGACGAGACTCGCAATTCATTGCGTCTGATGCGGCTCAAAGACAAACTAGGCAATCGCTCTAATGCTTCTGCTGAACTGGAATTCGACAACACAGCAGCCTGGATGGTTGGAGAAGAAGGACGCGGAATTCCAACGATTATCGAAATGGTTCATTCCACCCGCCTTGACGTAGCAAATTGGGGTGTTTCGCTGATGCGGCAAGCAGTGAGCCAAGCAGGGTGGCACGTCGCTAACCGCGAAGCTTTCGGTGCAACTCTGATCGATAAACCTCTGATGCAAAACGTCCTAGCTGACTTAGAAATTGAGGTTGAAGCAGCAACTTTGATGATCACTCGCCTTTCAGGAGCGCATGAGCGCATGGAGATTGACGAACGAGAGCAAGCTTTTGCCCGCTTGGCAACTCCTATCGCAAAGTATTGGTTGACCAAGCAATCCACCCCTGTGGTTAGGGAAGCACTTGAATGTGTCGGCGGTAACGGATACGTCGAAGACTCGGTGATGCCGCGCCTCTATCGTGAGGCACCGTTGAATGCCATATGGGAAGGGGCTGGAAACGTTATCGCTCTTGATATTGGTAGGGCGGCGTCTCGCAATCCTGAAAGTGTTGAGATTTTCTTAGATGAATTAGATCAATCGCGGGGTCGAGATTCAGGTCTTGACAAGCTTTTAGATTCCCTACGAGCCGACTTTGGCGGGCCGCTACCGGAGGTGCAAGCGCGTCGTTTGGTAGAAAGGCTTGCGATTGCTTGGGCTGCGACCCTTATGGTTCAACATGGTGAGCCTTCAGTGAGCGAGGCTTACCTAATGTCAAGAGTCGGCGGCGATCATGGCTCGCTATTTGGTACTTTGCCATCGTCTTGTAATCTGGACCATATTGCCAGGCGAGCAGTTCCTGCTTAAAGGCTTTACTGCGTCATCCTGTAAACGCCGGGCCGTCTGCGCGGTCAACCGTAGTGAATTCTTCAACCTTCTTGCGAGACAGCTTGGTCAATTGCTTTTTTGGCTTACCGATCGTGAGCAAAGCAGCGACCGCTACGTTCGGTTCGAGTCCCAGTAACTGCTGCACCTTTGGCTCCTGGGCCGCGAGGAGGGTTGTGAGAGTGCCACCAAATCCTTCATTGCGAGCACCCAGCAGAATATTCCACGCCATTGGGTAGATCGACCCTCCGCTAATAATGCCAACCCGATCAAGATCCTTGTCCATCGATGCGACCACACTCAGGTCGACAGCAATAACAAGGACCGTAGGTGTACGGGATAGATCTTCAAACATTGGGATTACGGCAGGTATCGACTCGTCATTCCAAACTTGTTCAACGTCAACGTTGGTTGGTTGAACGCTTTGCCAGGGGCTTTCTCCGCTTCGCCGCTGCTCGCCATACACCCTCAATTGCGGAAGACATAGCTGCCCAAGAGCAGTCTTTGTGTCCGGATCCTTGACAACAATTACCCGTCCGCCTTGTCGGTTGCCGCCACTAGGAGCGAATCGCGCGTTGTCGAGAACCCGGTAGAGCGTCTCGTCAGACATTTCGTCGTCGGTGAAATCTCGTGCGGCGAATGTGGTTCGCATTACGTCATACAGTTCCATTTGCTCATCCTTCCATGACAGACATGGTGCATGTCGGTCTCTTTATTCAAATAGCGCCGTCAAAAAATTTAGTAAACCCGTATCTAGGGTATGGCCCGACGACTAATTGCTCGAGAACACCTACCCCTTCTGAAACGCCATTATGCACTCGAACAACTTCTTGAATATGGATGTTTTCAGGGGCTAAGGGATCGATTTCATTCAGATTCCAAGACTCTCCAAATACTGCGAGTTCTCCCTTCCATTGTCCATGTCCCCATTCAGGGTGTCCGTAGCCCATCCCCTTCATTAGGACTGAGCAGATCGGTTCTATCTCGATTTCAGTTGGGTCAGAGTCTTGCAATTGAATTCTGATTTGGCCCCCTGAGACTCGACGTGTTCCAGGAAGCCAAGTGAAGTTATGACTGACTGAAACCAGACGTTCAGTCTGGGGGTCTTCAATGCCTGGTATTTGGTCGCTTTCGGCATATGCCGGTAATCGAAACCCATCCCAATGCCATACTTCGCCTCTGTCTCCTTCGAAAAGGCCGACATGCGTTGCATGGTCTGGCCAATGAAGTGGCGCCCAAAAAAATTTCAATCCTTTAGGCGAGCGCGGTGCTCCTGGGGATACTGGATCTCCTACTGGACGAATACCCCAGGATCGGTCTTTGGTCCCATAAGTCTCCTCAGCATCGAGAGTGATGGTTTCGTTAGGGAGGCGAAGTTCACCACTCCAGAACCCAAACTGGTTCATACGAGTGGCGATCATCCATCGGCCTATTTGTTCGGGAGTAAGTCTTTGGTGATCTTCAGCAAAATGGGCTGTTCGTGGGACCCATTCGAGGTCGGCTCCGATACCCGTTTCATTTTCATCAACAACGATGCGCAGGTTTTTCATTGGCTGACTGATTTCGATTCGAAAGGGCCCTGTCGTCATATCGATCGGATCTCGCGGAGCGCGACGCGAAGCATGAAAGGAGAACTGTTGCTCACCTCGAACAATCGTTAAGGCGCAATCCTGTATCTGTAAGTTTGGGTAGCGGGCAGAGCTGATTCCGAAATACAAGCTTCCATCAGATGTGTAGCCATTAAAGAAAGACCGGTCGTAAGTATTGCGATCACTTGACGCTGGAGTAGCTATGGGATGTGGTGTCTGATGAATGTAAAAATCGTCAAATGAAGTGAGCAACTTTCCCCCGATCGCTGCGGTCTAGGACTTATCTCTGATACCTAACCTAGGCCTGACTTTGAATCTGCAAGCAATCAAACGTTGATGGGCGCGTGGTTTATTCGCAGGGAGCAAAGTTATAGAACCGAAAACCTAACTATCTTCTTTGGTTGCAGGTGAAAATGCGCTTGTGCAAAATTCGGGGGTTTTAATGTCTGGGGTATTAGATGGGATTCGAGTTCTAGATTTTGGCCGCTTTATTGCTGGTCCTTTTGCAGCGACAATTTTGGGGGACCTAGGGGCGGATGTCATTCGGATCGAGAGAATTGACGGTGGTGAGGATCGTTGGACTACGCCAGTTACCCCCGATGGGCAAGGGGCTTTGTTCTTACAAGTTGGGCGTAACAAAAAAAGCGTGACCCTAAACCCCATGAAGGAGGAAGGGCGAAAAATAATGAATGCCCTAGTAGCAACAGCAGATGTGGTAGTTGCCAATCTCCCTCCAGAGACACGCCAGCAAATGGGGCTGGATTACGAATCATTAAAGAAAGTCAAGGAAGACATCATCGTTTCAACGGTGACCTGCTTTGGTTCCGGTGGTCCTTTCAGCGACAGAGTGGGTTTTGATGGCTTGGCTCAAGCTATGTCTGGTGCGATGCACATGACGGGGCCGGAGGGACAGCCCACACGTAATTCAACTCCCTATGTTGATTTTTGTACTGGGTCGCTGCTGGCGATGGCGACGCTGGCGGCGTTACGCCATCGCGATCTGACAGGAGAAGGTCAAGAACTTGAGGGAGCTTTGTTAAAGACGGCGATGACGATTGCGAATGCAACGCTCATAGAACAGGACCAACTTGGTATCAATCGTGAGGCTTCACATAACCAGGGTCAGACAGCTTCTCCGTCCGACACGTTTGCTACAAGCAACGGATTAGTTCTGGTATCGGTTATTGGCAATTACCAGTTTGCTCGTTGGGCGAAGCTGGTTGGTCGACCTGAGTTGGCTGATGACCCAAGGTTCCAAAGTGATGAAGGGCGCGGAAATCATAGAAATGAGATCTGTGGGGTGATGTCGGATTGGTGCGCTGACAAGACAACGGACGAGGTTCTTTCTGCTCTTGCTGAGCTGAAGATCCCAGGTGCCCCGGTACTAAAACCTCAACAAACCTTGGATCACCCTCATGTAAATGCGCTGGGTTTTTTGGAGCGAGTGGAATATCCGACAGCTGCGAGAGATATTCCCATAAGCCAATTCCCGGTCCACATGACAGGTAGTCCAGGTGTGATCCGTCATCGCGCCCCTGAGTTGGGTGAACATACCACCGAGGTGTTAACAGACTTAGGTTTCAGTTCGTCAGAAATTGACGACTTACGTTCTGATCGGATTGTTTGAGGTTTGAAAATGGATTTTGTTGATGTAGCTAGAACCACGTTTGCAGCTCGGGAGTTCGTTGATGAGCCAGTCCCGGATGATGTGTTGTATCGAATTTTTGATACGGCACGGTTTGCGCCTAACGGAGGCAACCGTCAGGGTTGGAAGGTGATAGCTGTTCGCGATCGTGAAACAAAAAAAGCTCTTGGTGAGTTGTGTTTGGGGCCGATGCGGGTGGCGGCTGCGCAAACTCGCGCGGGTGAGGTTTATTGGCAATCGGTGACTCCTTCGTCGATAGATGCTTCTGAGGCTGCGTTAGATGAATCGCTGCCAATTGCTATACCGATGTTTGAGCATCTGGAGGATGTCCCAGTTGTTTGCATCGTTGCTGTTGATTTAAAAGTTGTTGCTTCGATGGACCAGTTTTTGGACCGTGTCGGAGTGGTTAGTGGGGCTTCGATTTATCCGATGGCTTGGAGTGCATTGATGGCGGCTCGAAACGAAGGTTTCGGTGGGACATTAACTACTTTGCTTGCGGCTCAAGAGCCAGCTGTACAGGAACTGTTAGGGCTTGAATCACACGAGGCCGTTTCGGCCATGTTGACGATTGGTCGTCCACCTAAACAATTGTCGAAACTTTCGAGAAAGCCTGTTGAAGAGTTCGTCTTTATTGACCATGCAAATGGAAAACCTCTCACCTCCTAAGATTTCCCACACATACAGATATGGGCCAGTGCGCCGAGTTTGAGCGAAGTTCCTGAACTCTTAATCGACAGATTTACCCGCCAACGGTGGTTTCAATTAGTCGGCTATCCAATATTGATGCGTTCCGTTTTGGGAGATGGTTCACGCGGTAATCGTCGTAGTCGGTGAACATTGAAAGCATTCTTGAACGACTTAGGTAGTGATATATCAACGCTTCATCCCACAGTTCGTCAGAAGGCCCGATGAGGGTAGCTACGGGGAAGACGCGCCAGGTAATTTTAACGCCGGCCCGTTCTGCATATAGGTCCGTCACTCCTTTTCTATATTCCTCGTAGCCCTGTGCACCGGACATGTTGTCAACTCCGCCGTCTGGTTTTGTGGTGTCGGCTAGGCGAACCAGATTCAGCATGTCAGTTGGTTGTTCTGCGTCACGGTCGTTGATTTCGTTGACTCGCGGGTCTTTGAATAATCCCGGCCGATCGACAATTTGGTCCGACGGCAGTGGCGCGTTGAGGTGCAGCGGGTATCCGTCCGGTTTTTCGTTGACGCATTCGATTAATCGGCTATTGACGAGTGCCCCGGACCGGTATTTAAAAAGTTCTTGGTATTGAGGATCGGTGATCATTTCGATAAAGGACCGGCGCGATCGATACTGAGGAATTAACAGATAGTCCCAGTCTTCGCCTGTGGAGGCGAAGAAACATGAGTTGACGTCGTTGAGATAGAGGGGAGAGTGTCCAGTTCCGAGGCGGTTCGATATGGGTCGTACTCCTGCGATGTAGTGACCGAAGTAACAGTCGCGTCCGCTGGTCGTTTCCAAGCCTAGATTCGGGTCGGCTACGTCACGAAATTTCAGTAAGTTGATCATCGCGACTGGCTCATCGGGATCCCGGTCACGCATTGATTCAACAGCTTGGTCTGTTAATTCGACGTAGTTCATCTTCGCTTTCTTTCGTGAAGTTCTTGACCCATTTTCTTTGGGTCGGTTCAAGATTCATTGTTTAGAAACAAACAGGTTTGGTCTTAAAGTAGCTGCCAAAGTTGCTTCCTGAATTTTCTATAAGAATTGCTCCCACTGGCCATCTTTTTGCGTCGAACAGGGGATAGTGCTGCGTGGCTTCTTTTCGGATTAACAAATCACAGTTGACCGCCGCTGTTCTTTTGACATTTTCTGTTGTCGCCAGTGCATGTGCGAGCCAAGAGACAGTTAGCCCTCCCACTAGCCAAACAACAGCCGCCCACACCCACACAGAAGACACAACCACCCCGGCAGCCACCCAAACAACAGCCGCCCACACCCACACAGATCTTCAGGTGGGGTCTTATTTAGGCACTTATTCAATTTCTGATGCCGTATTTGGTACTCAGACAACAGTGACGGTTTCCGGCAACACACGAACAATTGTCACGAACGCTTTGCCAAATCATGAAACTGGCTTGTTCCCAAACTCAGGCAACCCGAATACCATCTCCGCTCAATCAAAAAGGTATGAGTACCCCACGAAGCCTGCCTATAGGGGTGTCGCGTCTGAGGTGCATGTGCCAGGTGTGGCAGTAAACGGTGTCAAGTTTGAGCCAGGCACTGCTGAAACCGTGACTTGCGCGACCGGTGAGACCTACAGGGTTGAAGGCCTACAAGACACCTTCAATCTCGGTATGGACTTCAATAACGCTCACGTCCAACCAACTGGTGCTTACCACTATCACGGGTTATCTGACTTACTCGCTGAGGTACACGCCCACTCAGGAGAAGAACTCGTCCATGTCGGCTTCGCAGCGGACGGCCACTTGATCTACATATCAACTAATAATGCATACACGTCCAGCTACCGGCTTTCGGCCTCATTAAGAACTGGAAATAATTGCAATGTAAGCCTGGGCGGTCGACAAGGCCCAAATACGGTTGTGGGAGGGACAATCCCTGACGGTACCTATACCTCTGACTGGGAATACCTCGCCGGATCTGGAGATCTAGACGAATGCAATGGAAAATTCATCGGAGATCAATACCTGTATTTGATTACTAATGAGTTTCCCTACATCAGCCGCTGTTTGAAGGGTGAATTTAATGAATCGCTACCTTCAGGTCTCAAATCTCAGCAGTTTCCAAGAGACCAAACAAGGTCAACATTAGGCGATCCAAATCTTGCTGTAGCTGCAGCGCAGCTTGGTGTCACCGAGCTGCAGCTTCGCGGCGCGTTGGGGCCTCCTCCCCCAGATATCCAAGCTGCAGCTTCTTCACTTGGGATAAGTACCGATGCGTTACGAGCCGCTTTAGATAGCAGTCGCTAATACAACTAATTAGCGGATGATGTCGCTAGTTTGTTGCGGCGGTTCAGGTTCAGTGGCACTACTGGCTGCTGCAGGCTTAAATTGTGTGCCTGAATCGCCCCAGTCATTTGACTCTGCGGAACTCGGTTGGACAAACCAGTACAAAAGCACCAATCCTCCAAGCGGGATAAGTCCAATTAAGAGCCATTTCCCACTTCGCCCAACATCATGAAGGCGACGCACAGACAACGCAATAGACACCCAAACATAGGCAACGAAATAAATAATCTCCGGGCCAATCTGATCGGTATCGAGGCCCAAAATTGCTGCAAAAACTCCACCAAGAACAAGGAAGACGATTGGATGGATAAGCGCCGGCCACCAATAAGCAGAGCGCGACGAACGACCCCGAAAATCTCGGTACCGTCGCCAAGACTCCAAGTAACAATTCACAGCTTTCATCTCAAACCCCACTAATCACTTGACCAGATCTTAGGTCAGCGTCTCAACAAAAATCCGACCCCGGGTAGCTGAATACGTTTTAACTCAGCAACACGGGGTCGAATCGTTACTCTTCAATTTCAGAGCTATAGCGCCATCAACATCGTGACCGTAATCGCAATGGTCATAACGGCACCGATAACACGAAACGCACCAAGAGGGGCTTTTGACCAATCCTGCCCAGTTGCTGAGTCAGCAAGCTCTGCTGGCATGTCTTTTCGCAATGCTTGGAACTGTGCCATTTGACTATCTGTGCTGAGAAGCAACAGAAGATTGACACCGAGAATGGCGAAAACCATCATCGGACGCTTGCCATCAAGATGGTCGCCGCCGAAAACAATTACAGCTACTAACGCGCTTGAACTTAAAGAATAGTTTCGCCAGCTCGATCGCAGATTCGCTGCATTACTTTCCACCATTGCATTGAAGTCAGAAAAATTCATGGTTCTCCTTAGGAATGTGTTGAAAAAACTAGACGACGGTTTCCGATGCCCTGACCATCAGTGGAATTTCACGACTGAAGCAATCCTCTAGCACTTTGTTTGACCTAGCTGATCTAGGCTCATTCCGTAATTCAAAGTTGAGTCCCGCATGTCGCTCAACCGTGCCCAATCACCGGCAAATCATTGTTTGTCGGGTTGACATTACTGAAGGTGCAAAATGCCAGTTCGTATCGAGAAGTCAGGTCCCGTCTGGACTGTCATTCATTCGCGTCCCGAGGCGCGTAACGCTATGGACAGCGACAGTGCAGAAGCTCTCTACCAGTCATTCCTTGCATTTGAGAATGACGAAGATGCGAGGGTCGCAGTTTTTTGGGGCGAAGGTGGAGCATTTTGCGCCGGGTGGGACCTAAAACAAGCAGCTGCACTCGAGGAGCCACAACCATTAGCTGAATTGACTATCCCTATCGATGGAGGAAACCATGGTGACGGAAGTGATATCCCGATGGGAGCAATGGGGCCAAGTCGGCTCGAACTTAATAAACCAGTGATTGCGGCAGTCGCTGGCCCAGCGGTGGCCGGTGGGATGGAACTTGCTCTCTGGTGTGATTTTCGCGTTATGGAGGAATCCTCCTACCTCGGCGTGTACTGCCGCCGATGGGGTATTCCACTAATTGATGGTGGGACAGTAAGGCTGCCTCGTTTAGTAGGTGAAGGGAGGGCCTTAGAGCTGATTTTGACCGGACGGCAGGTGATGGCTGAAGAATGCGAGCGTCTAGGTCTATGCGAATACGTGGTACCGGATGGCCAATGTCGACAAAAAGCTGAAGAGTTAGCTCATCAAATTGCCGCGTTCCCACAACAATGTCTCCAGGCTGATCGCAGATCAGCTCGAATGCAGCATGGGCTACCTATTAGAGATGCGCTCGCCCAAGAGTGGCACAACAGCCGTTCCGTACTCGAAGCTGAGGGTATCAGCGGGGCAAATCGTTTCTCATCGGGTGAAGGACGCCACGGAGAGTTCAATTAATAATGACGACGATTGTAACTTCGCCCGGGCTTCGGCCAGTGAGTTTGCCGTGACCGAACTATCGGGTCATGTCGAACGCATTGACGCCATAACTTTTGCTACCGCGGATATGTCGACTTCCGTCAGGTTTTACGAAGCATTGGGTTTTGTAGTCTCGTTCGGAGATCTTTCCTCTTCGTTTATTACCTTGAAGTCTGGAAATTGTTTTATAAATCTCTGGGAGGTAGATCCTTCGGCGCTTTCAACGCGTTGGTGGGGTCGGACAATTTTCCATGTCGATGACGTAGACCTCTTATACCAACGAGCCTTAGACGCTGGGCTTTCACCCAGCGACGAACCTAAAGATGCTCCTTGGGGAGAACGCTTCTTCCCCATCCAGGACCCGTCAGGACATGACTTAAGTTTTGCGAAAAAGCTCACAAATTAAAGGACTGGAGCAGCGAGTGGCAACCGAAAAACCAACAAGCCCTGATCGCTTCAAAGATCTTCGATATGCAGGCTTTCCAGCCGGCTTTTTTGACAGAGTTGATTCATCAACTGACCAAACTTTTTACTCAGAGCCAAGATTGGTCACTCACATTGATCCGGAGGCAATCGCTGCTGTCGGGGAGTTCTATCAAGAACTCAACCTAAGTGGGAGCGTCTTAGACCTAATGAGTTCTTGGATAAGTCACTTTGTTGAAGCACCAAATAAGTTGGTCGCACTGGGAATGAACACAACCGAGCTGGCGGCGAACAAGCAAGCGACTTCTTGGGTCCAACATGATTTAAACATTGATCCAAAACTTCCTTTCGAAAATGAAACTTTTGACAGCGTTGTGTGTTGCGTATCTATCGATTACTTAGTTCACCCTCTTGAAGTTTTTGATGAAGTTCATAGGTGCTTGAAGAGCGGTGGGGTGTTCGCTAACACATTTTCTAATAGGTGCTTCCCGACCAAGGCGATACACGGCTGGAATCAAACCGATGATCGCGGCCATATTTCTATCGTTGGCGAGTACTACCGGCTTACCGGCCCTTGGCAAGATGTTTGTGCCGAGCTTCGAACTGCACCTTCTAATTTGGGGGATCCGCTATTTGCTGTTTGGGGTTTCAAGCAATAGGGGCTACGCGCCTAAAACTGACTACTTGAGCCTTGGTTGAGAGAGTTTAGCTGTGGGTCAACCTGCTCAACTATCGTTATTTCGTTACAAAGAGAGGGACCACTTTGTCCGGGGAAGAAGCAAAAGAATTAGTTCGACACATCATGGAGGATGGTTTCAACAAACAGGATCTATCAGTAGTTGAGGCTTCATTCACAGAAGATTATGTCCGTCATGGGTACGGAGGCCCCTCAGCTAATTCTCTTGCCGAACACATCGAGTCGCTCAAGGCGTACCACTCTTCATTGACAAATGCCCGATTCGAAATCCAACAAATGGTCAGCGATGGATCATCGGTAGCGGTGAGGTACATATTGAGGGGCACCCATACGGGAACTTTCATGGGAGTAGCTCCCTCAGGCAATGAGGTTGAGCGCCATGCAGTGGCAATCTTCACCATCGTCGAAGGAAAGGTGACCGAAGGTCACATAGTTAGTGATAGTGGCGGTCTATTGGAACAACTTTCCAAATAGCTGTCTATTTATCCAAGCAAGAGCTTTTCGATTTGTGAATTCTGCTCTTCCCAATCTTGAGGCTCAATTGCCCACATAGGTGGTTTCACACAGATTGAGCTTGCATGTTGCGCAATGTTCTCAATTTCTTCGCCAACCTCATCTGGAGTTCCACAAACTGCGAATGTTTTTGCGGCATCTAAAGGCACCATGTCAAGACAGCTTTCCAAGGGCAGCGATTTGCGCGCTTCGACCAAAGTGTCAAACATGTCCCCGAAGCCGTGGGCCTCAAAATAGGACCGGTAACTAGGAATTGATGCATAAAAAGCGACATTGCCGCGAGCTCTTCGAGCTGCAACTAGTGGATCTGAGTCAATCGAAGCTGTTAACCAAAGTTGAATCTGTATTTCGTTTGGATCTCGTCCTGTTTTAGCCGCACCGCGGCGGACTGCAGGCAGTGCCCGTTCCTCTAGCCACCATCGCGACCATATTGAATGTCCTATGAAACCATCTGCTGTTTCGCCTGCTAACTCACACAATTTTTCACGGAGCGCTGCAATCCATATGGGTATCGGCCGCACTTTTGGACCGAAATTGGGGTGCAGACCCTCGAACGATAAATGGTAGTGATCACCTTGATAATCCGGAATTGCGGGAGCGTCGCTTATCGCTGCGTTAAAAATTAGCCGGAGAATTTCGATAACTTCTCGGGTTCGGTTAATCGGAGGCGCGAAATCTTGGCCAAAGTAGTTCTCTGTCCACGTCTGCGGTGCCGTACCTAACCCGAGTGTGAATCTCCCGTTGCTTATTTGATCAAGTTCAAGAGCGGCGCAGGCTGTTTCGAAGGGAGAACGAACAAATGCCATCGCTATGCCGGTCTCTAATTCCAGCGAAGTGGTGGAGGCTGCGGCCACTGCCAAACTGGCCCACGGAGGACCGTATACCTGGTTACCAATAATCCCCGAATAGCCGCGTTGTTCTAGCTCTTTGCTTCGAGTGGCAATAGCGGCTGAATCACCTCGGCCGATTGGGGCCCAGCAATTCAACATGAATTGAGTTCTTTAGTCATAGAACAACATTGGGTCTGGTGAATTACTATTGGCAAATTGGGTTCACCGACGTCCGCGGACTAATCGGCCGGGACGAGCCCCCGTGAATTCATCGTCTTGCCTAACAATCTCGCCGGCAACAATAGTTGCTTTATACCCAGTCGACTCCTGAAGCAATCGAGGTGCACCAGTCGGAAGGTCATAGGCCATTTCCGGAGCAAATAGCGCCAGATTGTCGTAGTCGATGACGTTTATGTCAGCCCGTTTCCCGACTTCTAGAGTGCCACGATCACCCAACAAACCGTAGATCTCAGCTGTATCGTGCGTCATTAGCTTCACCGCATCTTCGATTTTCATCTTGGGGCCATTGGTTCGATCGCGAGTCCAGTGGCTCAACATAAAGGTAGATGTGGATGCATCACAGATAAGTCGACAATGCGCTCCCCCGTCAGAGAGACTCCAGAAAGCTCCATGATGGTTTAAACGCTCATATGTCGGGTCGAGCGTGTGTTCAGCAAAGTCCGCAAGGGGAAAGAAGATTAAACCTCTTCCATCGTTAGCTAGGAGAACGTCATAGGCGTACTCGTAGGGGTCTCGATTTTCTTTTTCCGCTCGGACTGCGATCGAGTCTTCGGGTTTGGGTTCATAATCGGGGTTACCCAGCAACGGGTACATCTTGTGAAAGCCGTGAGCAACATCATGGTTGAAACGTCCGGTGTACCCAGTCGTCTCGCTCAAGATTTGTTGTTTCACTGTTTCTTGGGAGAGTTCTTTCACAAGTTGGGCATGTTGATGTGTCGCTGCCAATTCCATATAAGTCGGGTGCATCTTGAACGGGTGTAATGATGTTTCGAGGCCAAACAGAAGTCCTGCTGGTCGGCCGGCCACCTGCGCTATTACCTTGCCACTTCCTTCGATAGGGGCTGAGGAAAGTTCAAGAAGGTCGCGCCATTGTTGTGGGTGCTGGTCTGCTTGATTGAGGGCATAAGTGACGGTTAGCCCATATTCGCTGGCTAATTCACGCATCCAGTCGATATCTGAACCGAAGTTACCTTCAAGGCCTCCGAGTCCGATGTCTGACGCCACCTCTACAACTCCTCCGCCAGCCTCGGCTACGGCTTTACCCATTGCTATCAGCTCATCGGCTCCGGCAAAGGTTCCGGGCACGGGTTCGCCATCAAGCGCACGATGCAGCATTGTTCGAGAGGATGTGAATCCAAGCGCTCCAGCTTCGATTCCCTCTTGAACGATTTTCGCCATTTCTACTAAATCGTCTGGAGTTGGATCCTCGTTTCTAGCTCCTCTCTCTCCCATGACATATGCGCGCACGGAGCCATGAGGGACTTGCGTCGCAATGTCCATGACTCTTGGCATTACTTCGAGAGCATCTAAATACTCGGGGAACGTCTCCCAGTTCCAATCAATTCCTTCAGAGAGGGCAGCACCGGGAATATCTTCGACGCCTTCCATAAGTTGAATGAGCCAGTCATGGCTGTCAGGGCGGGCAGGTGCGAAACCAACGCCGCAATTACCAAACACTGTTGTGGTTACTCCGTGAAAAGACGAAGGACTCATATCGGGATCCCATGTGGCTTGTCCGTCATAGTGGGTATGGACATCAACGAATCCTGGTGTCACTAGATGACCGGAGGCATCTATTTCCGTTTGACCTTTGCCAATGCCTGTTCCTATAGCTGAAATGAGGCCATCGTCGATAGCTATATCGACTTCTTGCGCTTCCATTCCTGAGCCATCTATAACTTTGCCGGATCTGATTACGATGTCATGCATTGAGCTCCCCTATCACCCAGTTTGGATTCTATTCAATTCAAACGAAGAGTTCTTGGCCATGGCTTTGTAGAAGAGATCTAGAGTTATGAAGTGGCTGTCCTTGATGACTCTCTTATCGAATCGTTTCGCCGAGACGGGTTTGCTGTAATCGAAGATTTCTTCAATCCCAGCGACCTAGATTTTTTTGGTGCTGTTGTGGACCGCGCAGTCGAACATCGAGTTGGGTCGGATACACGCCCGGTGGATAGCAAATCTCTGTACGAACAGAGTTTTCAGCAGTGCATGAATCTCTGGGAAGACAATGATGATCTGAAGGAGTTGACATTTAGTCAAAGGCTTGGAGAGACAGCAGGCCTGTTACTCGGAGCGGAATCGTTACGTATTTGGCACGATCAAGCGCTGTACAAGGAGCCTGGGGGGCGGGAAACAGATCCCCATCAAGACTGGCCTCTTTGGCCTATGGGGCCTGCGAAGCAAATTACGGCGTGGATACCGTTTGACGGGTCGACTTTGGCGGCTGGCGCAATGGGTTACTCACCGGGATCTCATAGGTTGGGGTTGGCAAAGTTTTCCGACATCACTCGAGAGATTCATGATCAGCCGTATCCGTATTTTGATCACTCGGACATGGCGGATGTCGTTTGGGTAGAAGCTCCAGTCGGATCAGTGGTTTTCCACCATTCTTTGACGGTACATCAGGCCATGCCCAACATCACTGATCAGGTTCGTCGCGTGTATTGCGTCATTTATTTCGAGGATGGGTGCATACGTTCGAGGCCTTACCCCCATCAAAGCTTGGATCGTCAAGGAACGAAGGACGGGGAACCAATTCGGGGGCGTGTAACTCCAATCGCATGGCCGCGCCCTTTGGGTGATTTCCCTGAATCTCCTGTCGATTTAGGATCACCACCGGTCACAGGTTTTCGAGGTTAAAAATCCAACGCGGCACTAATGAATTGCCTTCTCATTATTAGTGGGCGTCGTTTTCACTCAAACCTGCCACTTGAAGCGCCTTGAGTTTCGCAGCGTCCAGGTCGTAGTGGTTTCGGGTCACGATTCGTTGAGCATACAAACCTCCCCCAGCTTGAATGTTGGTTACGAATTTCCACCCTCCATAGCTATCGGCCGTGAGATCCCGAATGGTGTGCATCAAGTGAGCTCTGTACTCACCATCGATATCGGGTCCGGTCGACATGTATTTACGCGCAAGACCACCTATTTCTTCATTTTCAAAGTCTGCTGGGCTTGGAGTGGTCAAGACAGCGCCCCCAGCAATGTCATGAAGGTGCCGAACAATATGGTTGTAGTTGGCTGCGGCGTGGAATTTTCCAGCATTAGTGAATAGTTCGTTAGGAAAGGCCGCTCCCTCGGGCCCCACATTACAGTTTTCTATAGCTGCTTCTAACGTGGCTCTAATGAGCGTCGCGTGGATAATCATCTCAGAGATTTTTTCTTTGACGTGGGCGATGCCAGCTGTTCCATTCGCTTCAGCAACCAATTGAGCTAGGCCAACTAATTGATCTGCTTCCTCAACAAATGCTGACAGACCCCCCAAACGTTCCCACAAACCTAGAGAATGCGCGAAAACGGCAGCAAAAGATGTTTCGCCATCTAGAAATACTCGTTCGTGCGGAACGAAAACGTCATCAAAAATAACGAACCCTTCTGGATAGTGATGTGTACCTGAGACTGGAAATGAACGCGTGTCTTTGTGCCGGGGAGCATAAGTCGTGTTAATGATTCGAACCCCTGCGGCATTGACGGGCACCGCACATCCGATTGACCAGTCTTCTTCACCGCTTTTCATTGCTTTAGTAGGAATTGTTAACAGTTCGTGACCGAAGGAAGCACCGGTTATGTGCAGCTTTGCTCCTCGGATAACAACCCCATCCCTCTGGCGATCGACAACCCTCACATAGCTGTCAAGATCTTCCTGTTTTGAGGGTGGTCGAGATCGATCACCTTTCGCATCAGTAATGCATTGGGTTATTCGCACATCACCGACTTGGGCCTCTGCAATAAACGCTTCCATACGCTCGATGTAGTCGGGTTTCACATCCTTCATTCGCCCAGCAGCTGTTTTCAGTGTTTGGATCGATGTGTACGTGACGTGCGCCATCATTCCCGCTTCATGGAGCAGCGGAATCATCTCTCGGAGATCATTTGCTGAAGATGGGACAGTCATTAACGGCGAAGTTGCGTTGGGTGTCGGATCATAAAATCTGTCGTAGCCGGCAGCGGTTGTCTCTACTGTCTGCCCGAGGAGCGGATGTCCAACAAGGTCGTCAATTTTTTCTCCTTCGAAAAATGTCTCCCTACCGTCTTGTAACGATTCTTTGTATTCCTCACCGGTCAACATGTGGGTTTACCTCTTAAAATTGTCGAGCTTGCCAATAAGACCTCAAGATTATGGGTTTGTATCAGTGCGCGCTGAGAGGTCTTTACGATCAAACCGGTATCTCACTCTGGTGTCACGTATCTCAAAAATCTATGATCAGTGTTTCATCACACTAGGAAACTCATATGCACCTTGAACTCTCAGCAGACGAACTTCTCTCTACAACTCGCGCTGTTCGGAAACGTCTAGATCTGAACCGCCCAGTAGATCGATCCCTGCTTCTCGAATGTACCGATATCGCGTTTCAAGCGCCTACCGGTTCAAATGCTCAAGGGTGGCATTTTCTTTTTGTGGAAGACCCCGAGAAGAAACGGCAACTAGCAGATCTATATGGAAAGGGGTTTGATCCCTATGTGAATGGTCCTCCAAAGGAGTATGCGCCGGGAGACATCAGGGCCGAGCGCGCCGAATTTGTCCGAGGTTCCGCGATGCACCTCAGACAGATTTTTCACGAAGTCCCTGTGCTCTTGGTTCCATTGATGCTGGGACGTCCCGAAGGCGCAGATACATTCGGTCAAGCATCAATGTGGGGTTCAATAATTCCAGCTGTTTGGAGTTTCATGCTCGCTGCTCGCGAGCGTGGTCTCGGCAGTGCCTGGACAACCCTTCATCTCCCCTTTGAGAAAGAAGCAGCTGAAGTCTTGGGTGTTGATTACACCGAATGGACACAAGTTGGCCTGTTCCCAGTTGCTCATACCATCGGAACCGACTTTAAAAAAGCTCCACGTCTTGACACCACTGAACTTGTGAGTTTTGACACCTTTGGAAGCCACTGATCAGCCAGGCGAACTGATTTACGGTCGCACTCGAATTTAGGGATGTTCCACGAATGAGAAATCTCGAATTGCTAACAGGAAGTGTTAGGCGTGAGGGAGAAGACATTTATTGGGAACTAGTTCGTGATGCGAAGGCGGGCAGCGCCGATAATCGGCCAGTCGTCGTGTTATCTCACGGGGCTGGTGGATCACATGCGGTCTGGTATCAACAAATTCCACAAATTGGAGAAAAATATCGAGTGGTGACTTGGGATAGCCGTGGTTTCGGAAACTCCAGTAACAAAACGATCCGACAGCTAACCGCCGAAAGTGCAGCACAAGATCTAGCAGCCGTACTCGATGAACTAGGAATCGCTGAGGCACATTTCGTCGGTCAATCGATGGGTGGTTGGCACGTCTCCGCGTTCGCAACCCTCTTTAGAGACCGAGTCCAATCTGTTACCTACGCCGACACCGTAGGGGGACTTTGGACCGATGATCTCCAACAGGCTTACGAAGAATTCCGTGCAGCCGGTGGTCTGCAAGGGACGAGAGAACTACCACTGGTGGGGGGACACGCCGCCCTGTGGACCGAAGCTGCTGATCGAGATCTTGCGCACGCTTTTCTCTACCAGGCGCTCGGTTCTTTTCATTCACCGCCTCTTGATCGACTCGCTGAAGTACTTGAATTCACTCTTGATCACTCAGATTTTGAGAACCTCGATATTCCGGTTCTTTTCATAGCTGGAGAATATGATCAAATCTTTCCTGCGTCCTTACTTCGCGAGTCTGCCAATCGCGTCAGCAAGGCTCACTTTGTTGAGATTTGCGACGCCGGACACAGCCCTTATTTTGAGCAACCGGCAGCCTGGAATCTCGCGTTGCTCGATTTTCTTTCTGCGATTGGCTGAGATACTTCTGGTGGGCGAGACACGCTTTCAGTTCAAACTGAGCAGGCACTTACAATCATTATCAGAGTGTCACTCGTTTAGGGCGGTAGCTGAAAGTTGGTGGGCCACTAACCTTGAATACAGCCCGTCTTCGCTAATTAGGGTGGCATGATCTCCTATTTGCACTACTTCACCGGCATCCATCACCACGATTTGCGAAGCGTTACGGACTGTTGAAAGACGATGAGCAATGATGAGTGTCGTCCGACCGTGCATTAGTTGTTGTAATGCGTTATGTACAGATGCTTCGTTGACTGCGTCCAGATGTGAGGTGGCCTCATCCAGAACGAGAACTGGGGCATCTTTCAAAAAGGCGCGAGCGATGGAAACACGCTGGCGCTGGCCACCCGACAATCGCACTCCACGCTCGCCAACCATCGTCTGCAAGCCTTCAGGTAGGTTTGCCACAAACTCAGTCAGAGATGCTTGCTCTATAGCAGTTTGGACCTCTTCATTTGTGGCGTCGGGGCGTGCCATGAGAATGTTATGAGCCAAGGTGTCATTGAAAAGGTAAGTTTCCTGACTCACCATTGCTACGTGGGCTCGAAGATCATCTAAATCAAGATTGCGAAGGTTTTCTCCAGATAGCGAAATATCTCCTGCGTCAACGTCCCAAAACCGCAAGATAAGTTGCGCTGCCGTTGTTTTCCCCGCTCCTGATGGCCCAACTATGGCGACTGTGCTTCCAGTTTTTATTTTGAATGACACTCCACGTAAGACCTGCGTATCGGTGCCTGGATAACTAAACCCAACGTTGTTAAAGGTAACTGCGTCCTCCGCTGTAGTCCATGCGATCTGAGCGGGAGAGGGCGGTGATTGAACCATTACTGGTTCGTTATGAACCTGCCGCAATCGACGTGAAGCGCCAAGTGTGTCCGCTAGTTGCCGTCCTACATGAGCAATTTCTGAGACTGGTAAGAAGCATGCGAGTGCAAGAAGCGTGAGAAGGGGAAGTGTGGTGGGAGTTAGGTTGCCTCCAGATACGAGACCTGCTCCGGTGATAACTACGGCTAGGCCTCCTAGGCCAGTTGCTATTTCCAACAAGGCTGTCTGGCGGGACAAGTCACTGTAAAAGGGCAGACGTGCATCGATATGTCGTTGCACTCGCTGCAGGAAAGATTGCGATCTTCTATCAGCCTGCTGGAACGCCAGAACTTCGCCGAGGCCTTGCACTGTGTCGACGACAAATGCGTTTAGGTCACCGAGAGCTTCTCTGTCTTCTGAACCAAGAATGTCGAGACGTTTTCTCAACAAGAACGGACTTACGATAACGACAGCCAAAAAGGGGATTAGTGCTATGGCCATTTGCCAGCCCAACACGATCAAGGTGATGAGTACGGTCGATGGAACTAGTACTGCCACGAATGCCGGTGCAACTGTGTGGGCAAAGAAATATTCAACCATTTCTACGTCATGGGTTGCCATTGCAACCATGTCTCCTGTGCGTCGGCGAACTAAATACGCAGGAGCGAGTTGATCCAGTTTTGTATAGAGGCCAACTCTCATTTCTGCGAGCATTCGAAAGGCCATGTCATGAGCGATCCACGATTCCAACCAATGCAGAATGCCCGCGAGTGGAGCAATAATTATTAATGCGGTAACGAGGCCGCCGAATGATTCTCCGCGTTTTACTGCGGCCACTATTAGAGCGCTAAGCACTCCTACCCCTATGAGCGCGGCTACTCGTGTTACTCCAAATACGAATGTAGCTATCAATTTCGCGCGCCATGGGCGGACTTCGGAGAAAAGCCATTTCACGGCACCAGCCCAGCCAAGACCGCTGGCGGCAACAATCTCGTTATCGGCAGGTTCCATGATTTCTCGATCGAAGCTGCGGTGGTCGTCGTTGACTTGTGAGTTCTTCGGGGCAGGCCCAGCGGCACGTTCGTCAGATAGCTGTCCAGCCATTAGGTCGTAGTAACGCTCACCGCGCTCCATTAATTCAGAATGAGTTCCAGATTCAGCAACTTCTCCTGATTCGAGAACCAAAATGCGATCAGCCCCAATCACACTCGAAAGTCGGTGCGCGAAAATTAGCGTTGTGCGGCCAATCATTAGCCTGTCTAACGCTTCTTGGATAAGGGCTTCATTTTCGGCATCAACCGAAGACAGTGCTTCGTCGAGAACTAAGATCGGCGCGTCTTTTAAAAGGGCCCGTGCTATGGCTATGCGTTGGCGTTGTCCTCCCGACAAGCGGATGCCGCGCTCTCCGATGACAGTGTCATAGCCATCGGGCAAATCCATTATGAACGAATGAGCATTGGCATCTATCGCCGCTTGGTGGACAGCCTCCATGTCGGATTCAGGGTTCCCGAACTGAATATTGTCGAGAACTGTGCCATGGAAGAGGAAGGTATCTTGGGAAACAACAGCAATTGCGCCGTAACGATCTTCTGCTGACAAGTCTCGTAGGTCATGCCCACCCAGCGATACGCAACCGATGCTTGGGTCATAAAAACGCAACAGGAGTTTGGCAACGGTACTTTTCCCAGCACCGCTCGACCCGACAACACCCACTCTTTCGCCTGGTTGAACACTGATATCTAGTCCGTTCAGAGTCGGTTCTCGTGCAGATGGATAACGAAAAGTCACGTTTTCAAAGGAGATTTGGGGTTCGAGCTGTTGTTGGAGAACGACTGGCTCAACTGGTTCCTTAACGCGTGGTTCGGTATCAAAAACCTTAAAGATCCCCTGCGCAGCGGATAATCCCATCATGCCGTTGTGAAGTAACGCCCGAAGATCACGTTGCGGCCGGAACACTTCGATTCCTGCCATCAAGATAATCAACAGCGTCGTCATTTCCATGTCGCCGGCCTGAACACGGTAGGCGCCTAGTGTCAGCGCCACTGCTGCTCCGAGGGCCAGACCAGTATCAGTGATCCCGCGTGTTAGAGAGTTTGTTGCCAACACCCACATAGTGCTTTTGAATACTTCATGCGCCCGGCTTGCAAGGGTCTGTCCCCGGGCTTCACTTTGTCCGAACGCTTTCAGTGTTCCGAGACCTTGAAGTGAATCTAAAAAATCTGCTGCAAAGCGGCTATACGCCTCTTGCCGTTCCAGACTCCGGGCTGCATCCCATCGGTGAAAAATCGCTGGGGCCATCAAGGTAACAAGCGCAAATCCCGTGAGTACTCCAGCAACCGGCAAATCAAGAGGCGCCAATATCCCGAAAATCACAAGGGGCGTAACCGCTGCAACGATAAGTTGCGGCAAATACTCACCGAACCACACTTCTAGTTGCTCAACCCCTTCAACTAAGGACAGCAAGACTTCGCCGGTACGTACATCTCCAAAATGCGCTGGTCCCAATTGGAGAACGTGCTCGTGGAGTTGACTTCGAAGCTTTAGCTGAACCTTTGCCGCAGTGTGATGAGCAAGCATTTTGCGGCAGTGCTCTAAAAACCCCCTGATGATCATGACTATGGCAACTAAAAGAGCCGGAACTAGCAATTCACCCAACGATTCGCCGCGAAAAACTTTGGCTAACAGCCAGCCCAACAAACCCAAACGCGCGATACCGCTGATAGAAGCTAAGACCCCAATAACTACAGCTTGAGTAATAGCGACACGTGTTCCTTTAGTGAAGGCCCAAAGTCTCTTATCAAAAAACATGCGGGAACCAATCTTGGAACACGTAGCTCCTAGTGAACTCCAAATTAGCTATTGAGCTTGTCTCCTGACGTTAGCTATGTCCAGTTCAGCTCTGTCTGAGGTTTGTGACAAATTTGAACTAACCACTCGATGACCAGATAACCCAGATAGGTAACGGGATGACAAACTGAAGCTATGAGTGAACTGCTTGACCGGCATAACCTTGTTATGGGTGACCACGCGCCTTTGTTTTATGAGGAGCCACTGACTTTGTCGAGTGGCAAGGGGGTATGGCTAAAGAGCATAGAAGGTGACCACTACTTAGATCTCTACAACAACGTGCCCTGCGTTGGGCACGCAAACCCGAGAGTTGTCGAGAATTTGGCAGAACAAGCAGCAAGCCTCAATGTACACAGCCGCTATTTACACGAAGGGGTTATCAACTACGTTGAGCGCTTGGTGGGGTTACATCATGATGGAATCGGGTCGGCAATTTTAGGGTGCAGCGGCACCGAATCAACTGAAATGGCGCTCACACTTGCCCGCACTGTCACGGGCCGTAGGGGAATCATTTGCACCGACGCCACTTACCATGGCAATTCTTCACTTGTTGCGCGGCTAACCGGATTACCTGTTGGCATCGACCGGAGCGGAGTGAAATCTATTTCAACACCGCAATTGTTTCGACCTATCGCTGAGGAATTATCTGAAGCAGAGCTTCTGGGAAAGCACCTGGATCAGTTGGAAGCCACGATTGATTCATTCGCTAACGAGGGCGGTTTCGCGGGAATGATGTTGTGTTCGATACTTGCCAACGAAGGGCTGCCAACTCCCCCGGCAAGGTGGTTTGCTGAGGCCACAGCAATGGTGAAAGACGCCGGGGGTTTGATAATCGCTGATGAAGTTCAGGCAGGTTTCGCTCGCAGCGGTTCATGGTGGGGTTATGAAGTAAGCAACTTCATTCCTGATGTTGTCTGTATGGGAAAACCCATGGGTAACGGTTTCCCTATTTCGGCGATGGCTGCCAGCCATGAGATGGTCACTAAATTCAGGGAGACACACCGCTACTTCAATACGTTTGCTTCTTCGCCTCTTCAAGCAGCGGCGGGGTCAGCAGTACTCGACGAAATTATTGATAGGGATTTAGTGCACCAGGTATCAGATGTTGGTGCCCGTTTAATGACCGCTCTCACTGAACTTCAAAGAGAGCACCCACAAATGGGCGACGTCCGAGGTCGCGGACTATTTATCGGAATTGACTGGGTCACCCCCAACACCACTAAACCTGATGCTGTTGGGGCTCAAAAAATGGTCGAATCTTTGAAGTCACGATTCATTCTTCTAGGTAAAGCCGGACAACACGGCAACGTCCTCAAGATTCGTCCTCCGTTGGTGTTCGAAGACAAACATGCAGAACTTTTCCTTGAAGCCTTTAAGGACTGTCTCGTTGATTTCTAAAGAGGGGGAATTCTTACAAGCTGCAAGAGTCGCTTGCATTTCTTGGAACCTCAACCCAGCAGAGATAGAGGTTCTGTCCCACACCGAGAATGTGGTGTGTCGAATCAAGTTGAGCTCAACCGAACAAGTGGTCATGCGTCTACATCGGCCTGGGTATAACGACTTAGCAGAATTGACCTCTGAGGTTCAGTGGGTTGAGTCGCTCGCTAATGCTGGGTTGCCGGTGCCCACAGCATTTCCAACGGAAACTGGCGATTATTACTGCTCCGTCAACATTGGTGATGCGGCCTCGAACGAAGAACGTTTTGTCGGTGTAATCGAATGGGTTGACGGTGCGCCATTGGGTACACCGCTGGCAAACACGTCACAGGATGTAGTCCCTCATTTCAAGACGATCGGAGCACTTGCTGCCCGCATCCGGTGTCATTCGAACCAGTGGGAGCATCCTGAGGGGTTTAAGAGACGTAGATGGGATATTGACGGACTGCTCGGTGATTCCCCTTTATGGGGGCGTTTTTGGGAAGCTGAACCATTGACATACAAACAAAAGATGCTTTTCGGTGACGCTCGAGAAGTATTGAGAGATCGGTTAAGCGTTCTTTCAACCGGTAGCGATCGGTTCGGCCTAATTCATGCAGATCTACATCTTGGGAATATCATGCGTGACAACCACGATTTAACAATCATCGACTTCGATGACGCTGGGCATGGTTGGTTCGCGCATGAGGCCGCAGTTGCTCTCCACCCCGGCATTGGTGAAGCATGGTTTCCCCGCGCACGGGAAGCTTTTCTTGAGGGATATTGCTCAATCTATGAAATGGATAATGACGAAATAGGTTCGATTGATACTTTCCTGATCGTGCGAAGCTTGATGATCGTTGGATGGTTGGACGCTCGACCAGAGCTACCCGCGTACAAGCACTTCCCCACTGTGATCGAGGCCGCAGAACAAGCAGTCGAAAATTTGATCTTGGACTTATGAATTCTATTCGGCCACTTGTTTGTCTGTTTGCTTTCTTACCCCTCTCGGCATGCGGCGGAAATAACCCAATTGCAACAGATGCAACAGATCAAGTCACAGAAGAGATGCCGACTACATCTCCGAGTGATGAGGCAACGAGGATCGAAATATCTGCTCCTTCATCATCACTTAAAAGCGCAGCGGTGACTACGACCTCAGTTGCTGAGCCACAGCTACTCGAATATGAAATGGCAAAAATTCCCGAAAGTTTCGCAGAAGTCACAGCAGCGGTAGAAAATTTCGTTTCCGACAAAAACTTGAACGGCGCCGGGCTGATTGTCATTGATCGTGATCACGGCGTTCGATACCACAACCACTGGGGCGAATTCTCCAGTGATCGAATCTCTCTAATCGCTTCTACAAGCAAAGTGGTCAGTGCAGGGGTTCTGGTGCACCTACACGACCGAGGACTACTGGACCTTGAGGCACCGATCAGCGATGTGGTCAATTATGCTGGCCGCCTGGGCAACATTACATCAGCGCAATTACTCTCCGGAAGCTCAGGGATTCCCGGGCTTCGAGCTGACGATGCTCTATATATCTGTATGTTTCTTCCTACTACTTCGCTACAGAAGTGCGCGAGCGATGGACTTTCAATTGCAGCGTCTGACCCAAGAACCGTTTCCCCAGACTCTCAATTCCGATACGGGGGTATGCCATGGCAGATTGCCGGAGCTGTAGCTGAGGTGGCATCAGGTAAGACTTGGTCCGAGTTAATCCACGAAATATACGTTGAGCCATGTGATTTGAAATCTTTCGGTTATACGAACCCATGGATTCCACTTCGCGCGATCAGCGGCAATTACCCCAACTGGGATGGTGATCTGTCGTTGTTGCCACCAACCGATAATCCACACATTGGGGGCGGTGCTTATGCAACAACAGGTGACTACGGAAAACTTCTCTCTCTGCATCTCAATTACGGAAAGTGCAACGGGCAACAAGTGTTATCGGAAGAGGGGGTCGAGGTAATGCAACGAAACCGATCCGGGGAAATGTATGGGTCACCTATTGGTTACGGGTTGGGCTGGTGGACAAAAGAAATTATTAATTATGGTGGGGCAGCACCAAATGCGTCCGATAGTCACGATTCGAGGCGTTTAAGAGATCCTGGCCTCTACGGCTCAACTGCGTGGATCCAACCCGACGATGGATTTGGCGTCTATCTAGTTGTGGAAAGCACGTCAGATATCGGCAATCAACTCGCCGAGAAGTTATATCCACTGATCGAGTCCGCTGTTATTGCATCCAACAATTGACTCTGCTTGCTATTGGGTGCTGAATCCAGCTCGAAGAAGGCCTTCTCGTTCAGCTGCTCGGACTGCGTCACCGGGTTCACTGAGGCGGGTGAGGGTGACCCCGTTAATAGTAGCTGTGCACTCATAATCGTGTGGGTAGGGACCTACTGGTGATCCGGCGTCAGTTCCAACGTCGAAGGTTTCGCCACTCATAGAAAACCCTATTGGGACGGTCCGGTCAAGGCGTTCGTGAGCTACGGCCCTGCCGTCGACCGTGAGAACTAATTCCCCTCCTTTGCCAAAGCCACCGTCATAATCGAAGATTGCTTCAACCTGGTGCACGCCTGAACTAAGCGCAACTCCGGTCAAGGTAGTGATCTCGTGACCGAAGCAGTTGTAGGTGAAGTTGGGAGTCCCATTGTCAAGCCACATTGACCAGCCCGACATGTTGCCACCCTGGCATGCAATCACTCCCTCGTCTTTGTCTCTGGTTTCTATGTCTCCGGTGATGCGCCATGAGCAATTTTTGAGACGAACGACAACACTTTCGGGCATTCTCACGTGAGCAGTGGTGTACGTCATGCTTCGCGAGCCACCGAGAGCGTGTGGTACTCCGAGTTCGCCGCCTCTCGAAGATCCAGCGTCTCGCAAGGGGTACACGCCAAATCTTTTGGCTTCGGAATCAAACAGGTTTACGAGCTGTTGGAGAAGGTCGGGATATTCATCAGCTAAATCAATTGATTGTGAGAAGTCATTTTTAATGTCATAGAGCTCCCACTGTTCTTGTGGGCCATCGAATTCAAACCCTTGCATGCGTATCCATGGGACTCGACCGTGGAAGCAGGACGCGATCCAACCATCGTTGTACATGGCTCGGTTACCCAGAATTTCAAAATATTGAGCAGCTCGGTTACTGGGTCCATCGTTGGCATATGAATACCCCATGGGGATACCGTCCATAGGCATTTGAGCTATTCCGTTCACGGTGTCTGGGGTGGTGATGCCTGCCGCTTCAAGAATTGTTGGGGCGATATCGACTACGTGATGGAACTGTGATCGCAGCCCGCCCTTATCGTCTATGTGGCCTGGCCATTCAACGGCAAGGCCGTTTCGTGTGCCCCCAAAATGGGAGGCAACTTGTTTCATCCATTGAAATGGAGAATCAAGCGCCCAAGCCCAGCCAACGTTGAAATGGTTCTCACATTTTGCAGTTCCGAAGTCATCAATATGTTCGAGAAGCCATTCGGGGTCTTCGTGCACACCATTTTGAAACGATGGGGCGCTCCACGCTCCGTGGATAGTGCCTTCAGCAGAAGCTCCATTGTCGCCGGAGAGATATATAACAAGAGTGTCTCTCTCTTGGGCTCTGGCCGCGTCGATAACGCGTCCAATGTGGTGGTCGGTGTGGGCGAGGAAACCAGCGAAGCATTCCATCAGCCGGGAAGCGACAGGTCGATAACGTTCTGGGTATTCATCCCATGCAGGGATTTCGTCCGGACGTGCTGTGAGGTTCGTATTTTCTGGGATGACGCCGAGCTGAAGTTGTCGAGCGAAGATTTCCTTTCTTAAGTCGTCCCATCCAGCATCAAATTTGCCACGGTACTTTTCGATCCAATCGGGCGGCGCGTGGTGGGGAGCATGGACTGCTGGGGTAGAGAAGTAACAGAACCAGGGTCGATCAGGCGCTGAGACCCGATGGCGTTCCATCCAATTGATCGCTTGATCAGCAAGATCTTCAGTGAGGTGGTAGTCGGGTCGGTTGATGTGGGGCGAGATTGGGGTGGTCTGGTCATAGGCAGCTGGTTCCCAATGCGATGCCTCGGCTCCAATGATCCCGTAGAAACGATCAAAACCCATGCCGGTTGGCCAACGGTCGTATGGTCCTGCTGGCCCCTGTTCCCATGATGGAGTTAAGTGCCATTTGCCGAAGCATGAAGTTCCATAGCCTGACATTTGAAGTATTTGGGCCACAGTCGCAGCTTCAGCAGGTATCTGAGAGTCATATCCAGGAAAAGAGTTAGCGATTTCAGTAATCCCTCCCATATGAACACTGTGGTGTTGTCTCCCTGTCAGCAAAGCTGCTCGAGTGGGTGAACAAAGAGCTGTTGTGTGAAATTGGTTATACAGAAGACCGTTATTAGCGACGCTTTGAAATCCCGGTGATTCGACTGGTCCACCGAATGATGAAAATGAACCGAACCCGACATCGTCCAACATGACCAGCAAAATGTTGGGTGCCTTTTCTGGCACTGAGGGCGCTTCAAGACGTCTAGCTTCTGAGCCTTCAAGGAGTCGATCAATCCGTCCGCTAAAGGGAGGTGTCGCTTTCGGCAAATTGTCTGTCATTGGAACCCTGGGTGGTCGATTGACTGCAAGGCACTCGTTGCTGCGACTAAGTCACCTTCCAGCACCATATCCCCAGAGCTTATGGCTGACCGCAAGTCACCTGATCCTGTGAGGATCTGGTTCCAGATTGCTCTGCTACCTGATAGGACCGCATCGCCATCTTGCCCATCGGTCGGGCACGCCACGTGGTTTCGAAAATGAATACCTGTTCGTTCATCGTCGAGTTCAACTGTGAGGTGAACAGCAATTCCGTTTAAACGGTCGGGATCGACTAGCACTCTGAGTACGGACACTGCGGTGTCTGTCGACCACCTCTCGACTTGTCGTCGGCTAAAGCGATGGGTGTTGAGCCTGGCGCCGTCAACTTCGCCTTCTAGTTCCAGTGCCCGACTTATGCACCAGTTGCGAAGATTGGATGATGTTGTCTGTTGGGCCGCAGTACGAAGAGCTCTGGCGAGCAACTCTCGATCAGTTTCTGTCGCCCCTTCGCAGCGAACAAGACGACCTGCTAGCGAAATAGCCCAACGAAGGTCATTGTGAGATCCTTTTAAGGCCTCGATGCACATATTTCGAACCCGATCCGGGCCTCCCATGGCAGAAACCATTCGTTCCGCTTCTTCAGTAGTGTCTAACGGCAGTAGTGCAACCGGGTCTCCATCGAAAAACCCAAACAGCCCCGATCGGATCTGTCGAACATGGTGTTCGGCTAAGCCGTAGTGCTGTTTCGTCAACCAATCCTCGTCATATATGGCTGGGAGTTGAACCTTGTGTGCTATTTCGGGTCCGGTCGCGCCTCTATTGGTCCAACGCACCGTTTGATCCCAGAGAAACTGTATTGAATCTCGGTATGCGGTCACTCTTTGCTGTATTTCCTCAGCCCCAGACAGTGGTGGGCCATGCGTTGCCATGAGATGTTCCAGGTTGAGGGTACGGAGATGGTCAATGCCTCTTATAAGCGATCGGGGGTCTCTGTATTCCTCGCCCCGAATAGCAAAGACATTGAATAGGGCTGGCCAGACGAGATTTTGGACTGCTACCTGAAGCGCCGGGAAATAAAGGGTCACTGAGTCATCAGCGTCCGAAGGCGCCTCTGTAACGATCATTTCCAATCCAGCGATTTCGACAGAACAATCTCCAGAAAAGATGTGGTCGGCTGGAATGTGGCCGGGCGTAGAGGGGGCGTGATGGGCCATTCGATAGGCAAGACCAAGCCCTACATTTACTACTCTGTCAGGCCCATCTTCGGGCATTTGGATTCCAAATTGTTCTATTAGCCCTCTGTTGTAGGCGGGCGCTATTTCAGTCGCTGATCGCTCAAGATTGTGGCTAATCCGTTCATGACCCCATATCTCCTCAATGGGTTCTTTCTCCATCAGAGCAGCCGTCCCATTCACATAATGGAAGTGGGTGTAAACGACAGCTACAACAGGTTCATTGGACACCAATCGCAATTGCTCAAGAGCGCTGCTCATCTCTTCTATCGATTCGCCGGTGTCGATAGCGATGATGCCTTCCGGAGCCTTGATAAAGGTCTGATTAGACAGACCATTCCCTACAAGACACCACACCCCGGATGTGACTTCATACATCTGTGGCGCTAGGCGCTCAGTGTGTTCGTGCAGTGATCGGTGTGCGATACCGCCTCGTGCGTCCGCTACGACATCAGACTTTTCATCAGTAAACGTCTGTGTGTTCCCCATCGCGGGATCCTAGGCCGAGTCAGGATCTATTTCCGATTCTCAGTGATTGGGCACCAGGGTCTCATCCCACAGCATGACTAGTTAACGGCTAAATGCCAAAACAATAACCAACGCTACAAATGCCACCCCGATGATTGTGGAACGAGGACCCATCAAGCCTCAGTCAGCTTTGGGAACAAACTTTTTAACCTGTTCATACTCAAATTCTAGAGCTACGGACCCTCTGGCTCAGAACAAGTTAGAACTGATATCTCGCACAAGGTATCCACCGTCAGATTTCTTGCCCAAATAGTCAGCTCCATCAATGATTAGCTTGCCGCGGAGCAGCACTTTTTCAACTCGTCCAGTCATTGTCATGCCTTCATAACAGGAGTAGTCAACATTCATATGGTGGGTCTCGACTGACAACACGTGGGGACTATTTGGATCAAAAATAACGATGTCAGCATCAGAACCTGGTGCGATTGTCCCCTTACGGGGGTACAAACCAAACATTTTCGCCGGCGCTCTGGAGCAAATCTCAACCCAACGGTTTAACGACAGTCGACCCTCCGCTACCGCTCCCTGATACATCAACTCCATTCGGTGTTCCAACGTCGGGAGCCCATTTGGAATGTTTCGAAAATCATCGCGCCCGAGTTCTCTTTGTTCCCAGCAAAACGGACAATGATCAGTTGCCACTACTTGTAAATCGTTTGTTCTTAGTCCTCGCCATAGATGTTCTTGGTGCTCCTGTGGACGGAGTGGTGGCGAGCAAACAAATTTTGATCCTTCGAACTCGCTTCTCTCAAGGTCACTCAAATCCAAAAAGAGATATTGAGGACAAGTTTCGGCGAACACATTCAGTCCTCGATCTCTGGCGGCAACGACTTCTTCAAGTGCGTTAGCTGAAGACAGATGGACGATGTAAAGAGGTGAGCCAGCCACTTCGGATAGTGCGATAGCCCGATGAACAGCTTCAGCTTCCAAGATTGGGGTTCGCGTGATGCCATGGAAAAGAGGGGCGGTTTCGCCTCGTTCGACCGCTTGTTCTCGAAGAACGTCTATAGCAATGCCATTCTCGGCGTGCATTTGGATCAATGAGCCATTTTCTGAGGCTCGTTGCATCATCCGCAATATTTGGCCGTCATCGGAATAGACGCGTCCCGGATAGGCCATAAACATTTTGAAACTGGTAACACCTTCCTCGACAAGTAGGTCCATTTCCTTTGGTGACTGTCCATCTACGTTGGCAACCATCATGTGAAATCCGTAATCGACGGCGCACTGACCAGCAGCATCTTCTCGATGTCGTTCATACCCATCAGGCAATCGTTCGTCGCCGGACATGTATGCAAAATCAATAATGGTCGTAGTTCCGCCAAATGCTGAAGCAATAGTGCCAGTCTCAAAGGTCTCTAGAACTGGTGCAATTTGTCCTGTGGCTTGCAGGTGGGTGTGCGCGTCAATACCCCCTGGAACAACCAATTTGTTATCAGCCTTTATGACTTGATCAGCTCCCGCACAAAAGCTTTGGGAAAGGTCAGAGTCAGGGTGTACAACTCCGACAACGATCTGACCATCTATCAAAACATCAGCCTTAACCGTGTCTATTGCGGTTACGACTGTTCCGCCCGTTATTGCAGTTCTCATTTTTCTCTCTTATGACGCCGTGAGGTCGTCATACATCTCTGGTCGTCGATCACGCCAGAACGGTAAGTCAACTCGCGTGGCTTGTAATGATTCGAGGTCTAAGTCCGCTAAGAGCACTTCCTCTTCTTCTCCAGCCTCAGCGAGTATCTGTCCATACGGGTCACAGAAATAACTATGACCGTAAAACTCGTTGGGTCCTGTGGGTTCTTTTCCAACCCGGTTACTTGTAGCAACGAAGTAACCATTTGCTACCGCATGGCCGCGTTGTTCTAGGTGCCAATACTTTTTTGATCGGCCACCAGTAGCCGATGGGATAAAGACTATTTCAGCTCCATTTTTACCTAAGGCACGCGCTCCCTCAGGAAAGTGACGGTCATAACAGATGTAAACGCCGATACGGGCGAACTTCGTGTCGAAGACCGGGAAGCCGGTATTACCGGGCTTAAAATAATATTTTTCTCGGTAGGTCTTGCCGTATGGGATATGGGTCTTTCGGTATCTGCCCAAGTAGTCACCGTCAGCGTCAATCACTACAGCAGTGTTGTAGTAAAAGTTGTCGTCCTTTTCGAATAGTGGGACTACTAAAACAGAGCCAAGCTCTTTAGCTAAGGCCATCATTTCGGTTGTTGTGGGACCGTCGGGAACAGGTTCTGCTAACTCGAACCATTCATCAGCTTCGTCTTGGCAGAAATATGGTCCCGTAGCTAACTCTTGCAATCCAATGATTTGCGCGCCTTTTTCAGCTGCGTCACGAATCAATCGTGTTTGTTGGGCGATCATTTCTTCTCTCGGACTTATACCGGTGGTTTGGATCAATGCACATTTGACGGTTTGGGTCATCTCACACCTCTGTGTTTTTTCAAATTCGCTTTAACTGCGAGCTGGTCCAAGGTCTCATAGGCATCTGTACCGAGGGGCGTGATAACCGCTTCGGTGCATCCATGGGCATTCCATTCGACCATTTTGTCCAGTGCCTGTGCCGCGGTGCCGCATGCTGCAACCCGTTGCGTCAGTTCATTAGATACCAAGTCCATTCCTCGTCTGATTTCTGCTTTTGTTGCGGGCCATCCGAGTGTTTCTTGAATCCGACTAACGAGTTCTGGCTCAGCGCCACAAAATTCAGCTATGTGGGGTTGTTGCGCGATGTATTGAGTAAGAAATTGTTTGCAATCATCGATCGCTTTTTGAGGTTCTTTGTCGTCTACTGAAGCGGCTACGAGTTGCGGCACATCGAAATCATTCATTGATCGCCCCGAGATTTCAGCGCCTCGACGAACCGCTTCCATGGCTAAATCGTTATATGACGGGGGAACAAGAAAATCAAGCAGCACACCATCTGCAATTTCTCCGGCCAGCTGGCACATTCCCATACGGACCGCTCCTATATAGATAGGTACTGGGTAAGAATGGCCGTCATCATCGGTTGGTCCGTCGAATTTGACTTGATCGACATCAACGAATTCACCTTTATATGTGACTTCATTGCCTGTCAGCATTCCTTTAACGACGGTAATTACTTCGCGCATGGCTTTTAGCGGCCGTTGATTGGGCAGACCGCAGCGAGTCGCTAGTGGCTCCCACCAACCTCCTAAACCCAGTCGCATACGACCCGGAGCTAAGTCATCAAGTGTTTTCCATGTGACGGCAAGGAGCGCAGGGTTGCGCGTTCGGTACGGAAGAATTCCACTACCAATGCGGATCTGTTTGGTGTTCGCAGCAATGAGAGAAATGGCAACAACAGCATTCGTTGCGAGTCGACCTTCCCCAACCCACACACCGTTAAACCCTTGTTCTTCTGCCCATTGCGCCTGCCCAATAATTGAACCAAATCCGCCCGGGAGGTCTGGGCCTCCTGCCCGTCGTGGCGCCCCAGAAGAGATCATCAAGCCTAAATTGATCACAATTGTCCCCCCCCTTTTAATTAGCTTATGTCAGCTTGGCGTAGTGCTTTCGTGAGTTTCTCGAGTGATGGAGCTTCAATGACCGACTCGATGATTGACGTGAGTTGAGGATCCGCTTTTCCTTCAGTCAGTCGAGCAAATTTTTGACTTAGCTCATTGAAATTTAACTGGTCGTGCATCGAACCTTTTTGGCCATGCACTGCCTTTGTCAGTTTTGACCCATCAACAAGAGTGATGCTGATTCGGCCTCCCATTTTCCAAGCGTAAGTGGCTTCAAATTCTTCGGAATGACGGATAGACAGAACTTTGGCTTGCATAGCAGCTAGGTCGGGCTGACAAATACGTTCTTCTTTATAGGTATCGGGATCCGATGGGTTGGAAACTAGCGCTGCAGCGATATTGAACTGGGCAGAATATTGAGCAGCCATTACCGATGACGTGCCATCCATATCATTTTGGGTAACTGCCTTTAGTGGTGCTTCAGCATGGATTTCTTTGACATCTTCAGCTTGGAGGTTGTGTTCGATTCGAAGTTCGATCGCTGCCTGGATTAGTGGGTGAATATCACTGCAGGCTGCGTACGGTTTGACGGTTATTTCGTCCATCATCCAACGGGTTCCAAGGTCTTCGGTCAGAAGTTCAGGTTGTGGTTCATCTGAGTAGATCTGACAAAATCCGTATCGCCCCGCAAGCCCGTCTTCTGGGCCTTCAAAACCGCGTGCTGCGAGTAAAGCTGCGGTCAAACCACCTTCAGCTGCGCGACCAGCGTGCAAACGTTTAGTCATACCTCCTGAAGCAACAAATTCCATAGTTCCTGATGCCATAGAAGACGCGATCCCAAATGCGTGGTTAAGTTGAACTTCGTCGAAATTCAAGAGGCGTCCAGCTGCTGCTGCAGCTCCGAACACACCAGACATGGATGTTGGATGAAACCCCGACAGCATATGGCTAACAGGCCCGACAGCAATTCCTGCGCGACCCATAGCTTCATAACCTACGACTATTGCTTCAAGCAATTCGCGGCCGCTCCGATTGAGGTCTTCTGCTAGCGCCAAGGCAACGGGGACAACAACAGCACCGGGATGGTTAATTGCTTCTTCATGAACATCATCCAGCTCGAATGCATGAGCAGATGTTCCATTTGCTAACGCCGCCATCACTGGATTAGTGCTGAAGGCATCTTCACCAACAATGGTGGACTTACCGGTGGCATTCATCGAAAACGCGTGATCAATTACTGCGCGAGCCCATGGCATTCGAGACCCAAAAATGATTGCAGCGGTCGTATCTGCGAGTCGATAACGCGCTAGATCTAGAAGTCGGTGGTCGGTTTTATTTGCCAGCTCAACCAAAAAGCGGCTTAGTTCAGCTGTGGGGCTGGACGGGCTAGGGGAGGTCTGCGAGTGCATCGACGAGTCGATCCATATGTTCTTGAAAATTAACATCACATCGAAGGAACCGGTCTTCAAGTCCTCGGAAGGACACTGAACCGTCTTTTACAACTACGCCGCGCTCTAATAAACCTTCAAAAACTTCAGTCGAATTGATCTCTGGGTCGAGGATCTCAACCAGAAAGAAGTTGGAGTGGCTGTTTTTAATCATCCGGAATCGATCGAGGTTTTCAAACCTGGTTTGAACGTAGTCGCGATTAGTCATAATCGTTTTGACTGTCTTTTCCACATGCTGGTCATCGTCAAGGGCTACAACTCCTCCCAAAATCTGCAATTGACCCATGTTCCACGTTGGTTTGACGGCCAACAGAGTTTCAATGACTTGAGGATGGGCGATGCCAAAACCAATCCTTAACCCGGCTAATCCGTAGGCCTTTGAGAAGGTCCGTAACACGGCGAGGTTGTCGTATTCATGAGCTAACGAGATGTAGCCACCGGTATTCGAATAGTGCACATAAGCCTCATCAAGCACAACTAAAGCGTTCGGTGCTGATTCGATGATCCGCCGAACTTCGCTTTCTTCTAACCAGGTTCCTGATGGACTATGTGGGTTGGTGACGTAAACAATTCTGGTGTCGGGTTGGATCGCTTCGATGTAAGTGTCAACGTCTATTGACATTGACTGTTGATCAGTTGCTTCGTGGATCAGAGCTGGAAATCTGCCCTCTGCTTCAGCGAACAAATGATAAATCGGGAAGCACGGACCCGGCATCTGTATTTTGTCGCCTGGCGGGCAAAAAGCTCTTGTAATTAGTGAGAGAATTTCTGTTTCTCCCGATCCACAAATTACTTGGGAGTATTCGAACCCGTATTTGTCAGCGATTTTTTCGCGCAATGGATCAGCGGTCCATGAGGGGTATAGATGTAACACTTCAAGAGCTTCGTTAATCGCTTGTTTCGCTAGCGGGGATGCTCCATGCGGATTTTCTGCAGAACCGAGCTTGGCTATCTCCTCAATCGGGATTCCGTAACGATCGGCAACATAGTCGGCGGATAATCCGGGGACGTAGTAGTCGGGAGCCTCTAAACCACGATGGGAGCGCCGCATTAGTGATCGATCTTTCGGGGCAGCACAGGGATCTGTCGTTCAGTCATAGTTGAAACCGAGCGGCAGCTATTCGATGTCTGGTGAGTACATCTTCTAGATCCTCGTTCATAAACATTCCTTCGTTAACAATTTGTTTACCGTGAACAAAAACATGTGTGGCAGCAAATGGGCCACATCGGAGCCAACCCTCCACTGGGTCATCGAGGACCCCGGCAAATTGAGGGCCATCGAGTCGCCATAAGGCGAGATCTCCTACTGCTCCAACTGACAGTTCGCCTATTTCTCCTACCCGACCGAGACAAGCAGCCCCGCCTCTTGTAGCTATTTCCAACGCGGATCGGGCATCCATCTGAGACGCTCCCGAAACTAATTTTCCTTGAAGCATCGCCAGCCGGGCTTCCTGCCACAGAGATCCAGCATCAGCTGACGACGACCCGTCACAACCTAAACCAACCGGACATCCTGCGTTCCTCATCGCAACTACCGGTGCAATACCTGAGGACAGAATCATGTTCGAGCTTGGGCAGTGAGCGATTCCAACTCCTGCTGCGCCTAAGCGAACGATTTCTTCGTCGTTAGGACGAACAACGTGCGCACCCCAACTTCGATCAGTTAACCAACCAACATCTTCGTAAAGTTCGACGGGACGCCGACCAAACTGTGCTATCGAGAATTCGTCATCTTCAGAGTTTTCAGCGAGGTGAGTGTGCAGCCGAACATCTAGCTTTTCGGCTAACTCAGCTGTTCGCAGCATCAAATCTGGCGTAACAGTGAAAGGCGAACATGGGGCGAGCGCGACACGAGTCATAGCGCCGAATTCAGGATCATGCCACCGAGCAACTTGCCGCTCACTTTCAGCAAGAATGTCATCTTCGTCACGGACTGCATCATCTGGAGGTAAGCCACCATCTTTGACCGAGAGACTCATCGACCCATAAGTCGGGTGGAATCGAATCGATAAATCAAGTGCAGCCTGAATTTCAGCTGAAAGTAAATCACCAGCCCTAGCGGGGTGAAGATAGTGATGATCTGTTGAGGTAGTACATCCAGACATTGCTAATTCAGCAAGTCCGACCCATGCAGCGAGATAGAGGGACTCTTCATCAATCGCTGCAGTCCAAAGAGGGTATAGCGATTGCAACCACCCAAATAAAGGCTTTGAGGTCATGGGTCGATAAGCGCGAGTTAGATTCTGAAACAAGTGGTGGTGCGTGTTAATCAGCCCTGGGGTCACCAAACAACCTGTTGCATCTACATGTCGGTGCGCTGTTGGTTGCTCATCAGAACTTCCGCCGACTGCGATCACATATCCTTCATCAACCGCGACCCACCCCCCAGCTATTTCTCGGCGTTGGTCATCCATGGTGACAACTAGCCAGGCATTCTCTATGAGTAGGTCAACGGGCTGAACCATCTAGGACAGTTTGACATTGATGCTCTAGCTCTGTGTCGACTAATTAGAGACTCCTGCCTCTATCTTGGAAGAATGCGTCGTTCCCTAGCAGTTTTCGATGATTTTGACCCAGCAGGCAAAAAGTCTTTTTCTAACGCTGTGGCGCGCTTTCGAGAACGAAATATTGTGCTGCCACGGTTCAGCGAACTGCGGGACCCGTCGACGTTTGATCCGAAACTTCTCGATGCTTTAGTCGATGTCGCTCCTAATGACGCTGATCCGGTAAATCTCTACCGTGTCCACTGGTTCAACACACCAAATCAAGCAACACCCGCATCAGTACCCGACCACATTGAGCTGCCACCAGAATTAACTGGAACTGATGCAAGAATTGTTGTTGCTTTGGGGAACCGTTTCCCGATGATCGGGGCGCACAAAGTTCTTGCGGCATATTCCTGCTTGGTGGCGCGTCTCGTGACCGGCCGCTTTGATCCCACTATTAACAGAGCTATTTGGCCATCGACCGGTAACTATGCGCGAGGAGGGGTTGCGATCTCCAAGATAATGGGATGCCGCGGCGTCGCTGTTCTCCCTGAGGGGATGAGCCGGGAACGATTCGAATGGTTGGATAGATGGATCGATCATCCCGAAGATGTCATTCGCACACCTGGTACCGAAGCAAACGTCAAAGAAATCTACGATGAGTGTGGTCGTCTCGAGACCAACGAAGCAAACGTCATTCTTAACCAGTTCAGTGAATTTTCAAATCACTTAGGCCATTACGCAGTAACAGGACCAGCACTTGAATCAATTTTTCACGAAGTGACATCCGCCCGAGATGGTCGACTTGCAGCTTTCGTTTCAGCTTCGGGATCAGCTGGAACATTAGGGGCTGGTGATTATCTTAAAGACAGCCACCAAACCCGAATCGTCGCTGTCGAAGCACTCGAAGTTCCAACAATGCTGTACAACGGATTCGGTGATCACAACATTCAAGGCATAGGTGACAAGCACGTCCCGCTCATTCACAACGTCACCAATACCGATCTAATAGTTGGTATTTCAGATAAGGCAACCGATCAATTAGACGTGGTATTCAATAGCCCAGCGGGTCTTCGAGCATTAGAAGACCAAGGCATAGATCCCGAATTGTGCTCCTTACTAACCAACTTGGGTTACTCAGCTATCTGCAATATTTTGGCTGCAATAAAGGCTGCAAAATATTGGCAACTTGGCGGAGAAGATGTGATTGTCACAGTCGCTACTGATGGCTCAGAGCTATATAACTCAGAGCGTGAAAAGGTCATAAGTCGAGACTTTCCGGAAGGCTTCGATGACTCCGAAGCGGAAGTCGTTCTTGCAGCACATTTGTCTGATTTAGATAGTGATCATGTACTCGAAATGGACGAACTGAACCGAGACCGCGTCTTTAATCTCGGCTATTTCACTTGGGTTGAGCAGCAGGGAATTTCAATAGACGACTTCGAGCGGCGACGCAGCCAAGCTTGGTGGAATAATTTACGTCCCCTCATTGAGAAATGGGATAATCGCATCAGCGAGTTCAATGAGGCAACTGGAGCAAAGCATCACCAGTGACGTGACTGAAACCAACCCGTTCATCCTCTATCGAGACCGTCTCGACTCTTACGACAAAGCGATCGCGGCCGGATGGAGTGATCAACAGTTTGTTGATCTGGTTTCAAGACTAGATGAGAAAATTCAAGATATTGACGGTACTGGATTTTCTATAACCCCGGTGGTTGATGGCAGTCAATTAGCAGCTGCCCTTAACCTAGAACTAGCTCTAAGAGTCAAGGTGGAAATTAACTCGGTGGGAGGGTCACACAAAGCTAGACATCTTTTTGGTGTTGCCCTCCACCTCGCTATTGACAATACGACTGAAGATTCAGCCAGGAAGCCTCTAGCAATAGCGAGTTGTGGTAACGCTGCGATAGCAGCATCAATTATCGCGAAAGCGATTAATCATCCAATAGAGGTGTTCGTACCTACTTGGGCCGACAAACCTTCCATGGATCTACTTCAGGAGCTCGGCGCCGAAATCCAAATGTGTGAAACAAATTCGACCCAGAAAGGTGACCCTTGTTACTCGCATTTTAAGGACGCCGTGGCGAATGGTTCTCATCCCTTTGGTGTTCAAGGCACCGATACGCCCGGAGCTTTCGATGGTGGGAGAACTTTGGGATGGGAGTTACGTGATCAAGTTCCTCATCTGGATGCTGTTTTCGTCCAGGTAGGGGGTGGAGCTTTAGGTACTGCGACAGCACAAGCTTTGCCGGATGTTGCTATCTATCCAATCCAGACGGAAGGTTGCGCGCCCCTCAAACGAGCTTGGGATCTATTAGCCCCAGATTTCGATATCTCAAAGGCCGTTGCTGAACCCGAAAACTTTATGTGGCCTTGGGCCCAGCCCACTAGCGCAGCTTCCGGGCTGCTTGATGACATCACCTACGACTGGATACCCCTGTCACAAGCCACCTTGGCGAGCGGCGGCCATCCAATAGTTGTCTCAGAAGAGACGCTCATTGAAACCCATCGTGTTGCCACTAGCGTTACTGGACTAAATGTTTCTTACACAGGGGTGGCAGGGCTTGCGGGGTTGGTAGAAGCCCCTCCCGAACACGACGCGGTCGTCGGGGTTTTGTTTACGGGCATCGACCGAGAAATCGACATGGCGATATGACAAAGTTAGAAAACAGGGTGCTTATTGGAAGCCTGAGATACCCCGCCAAAAGAGGAATGGGTTTCACAAAATGACCACCGTCAAAGGGTCCTTACACGACTCGCAGTTACTTGGAACCCGAATCAAAGAAATTCTTCGACCCTCAACTTGGTCGGAAGCAGTTGAAATATACGGGGCAATTCCCGACGCTTTGCCCGTCGCCGGGGCTACCGATCTGTTACTAGATCTGTCGCGGCGCGCCAATGCCGACGAACACCCACTGGTAACTCTGATAGATCTCTGGGGGCTAACAGGTTGTTCAGAAGTCTCAATCGCCGACAACGAAGTAATAGTCGGGTGTGGGGTGACACACAATCAAATAATTGATGGACTGGACTTAGATCCAGCTCTCAACATTCTTCGTATGGCCTGTCTGGAAATCGGATCCCCCCAGCTTCGAAACCGGGCAACGGTCGTTGGGAACATAGTGACGGCAAGTCCTGCTAACGACACTATTTCGGCCTTAGTGTCGCTGAACGCGAGTGTCCTGATCGAATCTATTCACGGGAGTCGAGAAGTTTCAATTAGAGAGTTTTTTACCGGGTTTCGCCGAACGACATTAAAAGAATCAGAGCTAGTCCATTCGATTAAAATCCCTAGATGGGCAAGTCAAACGGTCGGAACATGGTTCAAGGTGGGCAACCGGAATGCTCAGGCGATATCTGTGGTACACGCTGGAGTGGTTCTCAGGTTTGATGAATCAAGATCCTTTATCACCAATGCTGATATCTCAATTGGAAGTATTTCTGAAACCATTGGAGTCTCACAAACAGCCAGCGAATATCTGATTGGCAAAGAACTTAACGCCGAAACCTCAGCTGCTGCAGCTCACATCGCTACGAACGAAATATCACCAATCAACGATATTCGCGCAAGTGCCCTATATCGGAAAGCAGTTACAAAGACTGCACTCCGTCGCGCCCTAGTAGATCTCTCAGAATTCTCTGCCCCCCAACCCCGAAGCGCTCCACTATTGGGGTGGGTTTCAACTCGACCAGCTCCACCTCAAAAAGCTCTATCCACAACTGCATCGGTTTCTTGCACGGTAAACGGTTCAAATGTCGTTGCCGAACTTGGTGACAACTCGACACTACTTGAGTGGTTGAGGACCAATGCTTCTAGCGGCACAAAAGAAGGCTGCGCGGAAGGTGAGTGTGGAGCGTGCACGGTCACACTCAATGGTGCGGCGGTAACAAGTTGTCTCATCCCAACAGCACAAGCAGATGGGGGGTCTGTTGTAACGGTCGAAGGATTAGCTAAAGACCAAGAACTTCATCCCGTCCAGAGAAATTTCTTAGAAAAGTTCGCAGTCCAATGCGGATTTTGCACACCTGGTTTTCTCGTTGCAGCTGCTTCATTATGCGATGAAAACAATGCGCCGTCGGATGAAGATATCCAAGCAGGGCTCGCCGGCAATCTGTGCCGATGCACTGGTTACTACTCCATAGTTGAAGCCTTAAAAGGTGTTTCAGTCAATATCGAGTCAAGCTGATGGCTGTCGGAAGAACACCTCAACGTATTGACGCAACCGACAAAGTCACTGGCTCCGCCATGTATCCAGCGGATCGCGTCCCAAAGGATGCGTTGCACGCTGTCGTCATATTCACAAATCAACCACATGCGCGTCTACTCAGTCTCGATCTAACCGAAACCCTCAGATCTCCAGGCGTTATCACTGTGATCACGGCTGCCGATGTACCTATTAATGAATATGGATTAACTCTTTTTGACCAACCGGTCTTCATTGGTCTCAATGACACTCAGAAGAGCTCAGTTCCTTGCGATGTGAGTCGATGGGAAGCTGACCACCTTGCGGTCGTAATTGCTGAAAGTTCAGGACAAGCCCGGATCGCCGCATCTTTAATTAAGTCCGAGTGGGAACTCTTGCCTCTCGTTGCTGATGTGCATCAAGCTCAATCTGATGAGGTTCTTGTTCATCCCAACTCGACGAGTAACACCTACCACGAACTTCGAATTCGGAAGGGAAATATTTCTGACGGCATGAGATTGGCCGACGTGGTTATTGAAGACACGTACCAACTACCCCATCAAGAACATGCATATTTACAAGTAGAAGCTGCTACCGCTTGGATCGATGATGACCAGCGGGTCACCGTTGAGACTGGCGGGCAGTGGATACATGAAGATCAACAGCAAATCGCTCATTCACTCGACATCGCCCCTGAAAATGTTCGAGTTAAATACGCAGCAATTGGCGGTGCTTTCGGTGGCAAAGAAGATATGAGCTTGCAAATTGTGATGGCCGTTGCCGCCAAAAAACTTCACGATATGGGGATCAAGCGTCCTGTTCATTGCAACTGGACTCGAGAAGAATCCATCATTGGTCACCACAAGCGGCATCGAGCTACGGTCCATGCTCGCTTAGGCGCCACAGCAGACGGGACCATCACCGCCGTCGAGGCAGATGTGCTACTTGATGCCGGAGCCTACAACTACACGTCCAACAAGGTTCTCGGAAATCTGCATCTATCAGTAGCAGGCGCGTACAACGTTCCCAATGCTCGGATAGATAGCAAAGCGATTTACACCCACAGCGTGCCAGGCGGAGCTTTTAGAGGATTTGGCGGACCACAAGGCGCCTTTGTAGCTGAATCACAAATGAACAAACTAGCTAAAGAACTCGGAATTGACCCATTAGAAATTCGCAGAAGAAATGCTCTTACCGATCTATCTGATGGCATCACTCAGTCAGGCCTACCACTCGGTGTTGGCGTTCATCGAGTTCTCGAAGCGTGCGCCGAAAAGGCACCAGCTTCGGCTCCATGGCCAGAAACCGCTCCATTCCAGCCCATTGCTTCATTGCCAGCAGAGGCAGACCAATTAAGACGAGGCCGTGGTTACGCGGTTGGCATGAAGAACGTTGGCTTCAGTTTTGGATTTCCAGAAGCCTGTGAGGCGGACGTCATTTTTCACGGCGATATCGATTCTGACCGTCCTAGTCAAGTTGAGCTATTCCACAGCGCGGCAGAAGTAGGTCAAGGCGTGCATACTGCCCTCATTCAAATGGTTGCAGATGCTGCAGATATTGATGTTGGTAATGTCCATGCCATCTATAGCGATACCGCCACTAGCGGTGACTCAGGTTCAGCTTCAGCTTCACGGCTGACGTTCATGGCAGGCAACTCAGTCTTGGGTGCCGTAGAAGAAGCTGAAAAAGCATGGGCTGATGGGGCCAGACCCGCTATGGGCCACTTTCGGTACAAACCACCAGCGACGGAACCACTCGATCCAGATACTGGAGTCGGGCAACCCAATTTTTGTTATGGATACATGGCCCAGGCCATCGATTTAACTGTGGATGTTGGCACTGGTCACATACGCGTAGATCAGGTCCTTTCAATCCATGACGTCGGCAGGGCCATCCACCCTGAGATGTTGAAAGGCCAAATTGAAGGTGCAATAGCCCAGGCACATGGGTACACCCTCAGCGAAAAGCTCGTCGTTGAAGACGGAAGAGTCCTCAATCCTCGGCTTTCGCAATACCTGATTCCGGGAATTGGTGACGTACCAACCAAAGTCGAATGTCTGATTTTAGAGGCAGCAGATCCACTCGGACCCTGGGGGGCCAGAGGCGTCTCTGAAATGCCTTACATAACCTATGCTCCCGCCGTTACAGCAGCTCTCCATGATGCGACGGGTGTTTGGATGAATACTTTTCCTCTGACCCCATCGGTAGTTCTTGAGCACTTAGCTGCCACAAAAAATTAGGGCATATCGTCAAGTTTTATAAACAACCGTTTGGCTTGTTCAGCAGCTTTTGCTCGCACTTCTTGAGCATCTATTTGAGTAGCCACCCCATCACTCAGAACGACTTGACCATTAATTTCTACAGACGTCGGCCGGATATTGGTATGAAATGCAAGTCTCCATGGGTCCATTGGCCCTTCGGACCAAACCACTCGATCTTGCAGGGCTTCAGGAACTAACCGGTATCCACCTTCCAACCATTCCCACGTCATTTCAGGGGTCGCTGCAATGTCATGTTCTCTTGCTCGCGCGTATGCAACTCGAAACTCGTCAAGCATTGCGGCTCCAATACCGTCAGTACCTAACGCAACAGGGAGATCCAGTCGTTGAGGCGCTGCATAGCCGACCGAGTTATTCATATTCGACCGGGGATTGTGGATGACTGTGCCCCGCAGTTCGTGATCGTCTGGTAAGTGCACACCATGAACAAGAAGCCAATTATCTTGACTCAGCTCCTTTAACCGTCGCGCAGCGTGTACATCATCAATGCCTTCTGCAACGTGGATATGAACACCAACTCCAAAATGATCCGCCATTTCGGTTGCAGCGCTAAGGGTTTCATTTTCACACGTAAAAGCAGCATGTATACCAACCATGCCTTGTCTGCCACTAGCCAAAAACCGGGCATTTTCTTCTAGTCCTTTTGCTGCACCTTCTGGGCCATGGCGATCAGTGACCCCATAAGAACAAACAGAACGGATCCCTATTTCGGCACACGCGTTAGCGATCACATCCAAGGATCCTTCGATCGCGTTAGGAGATTCGTGGTGATCGATTATTGCCGTGGTGCCTGACTCAATGGCTTCGAGCGCGCCCAATTTTGCTGACCATTCCAACATTTCCAGATCTAGTGCTCGGTCCAACCTCCACCAAACAAGTTCCAAAATCTCGCGAAAAGATAATGGCGGTCGCGGAGGTGCCGGCATTCCACGAGCTAGCGAGCTATATAAGTGATGATGCGCACACACAAGCCCTCTTGTCTCGTTTGGATGCAGATCAGTTACGTCCACGCGTCAGCCCGTTCGCGGTTAGCTAAATTCCGTATTGGCAGTTCAGTGGGCCAGGAATCGTCATACGAGCGCACAGCTGCAGCAACAGCTCCCGCTGTTGGGACTAAACCTATTTCGCCGACACCTTTGATCCCATATGGTGAACCTGGCTGGGGAGACTCGATAATGATGACATCAACCGGTGGCATATCTTTCGGTCGGATGATGTCTAGGCTTCGAAATGTTCTATTCGCTGGTCTACCGGACGAATCTATTGGAAAGCCTTCAGTGAGTGCATAGCCGAGACCCATATGCACTGCTCCTTCAATCTGACCTTCACATAGCATCGGATTGACCGCTCGACCAACATCATGAGCCGCAACTACTTTTCTGACTTCTCCATCGTCTGGGTTGAGGATTACCAGTTGCGATGCATATCCAAAAGTTGAATGAATAACTGGGTTTTCTAATCCTTCACTAAGCGAATTGGTCCAATTAATTCGATAACTCCCTTCGTAGTCGACCTCAGCCTGGCAACCGCCAAGTAAAGCATTCCGGCAAGCATCCTGAACCGCTCCAGCTCCCATAAGAGTGCCGCGACTTCCCGTCGTTTGACCAGCGCCCAGTTCCCGAGTCGAGTCAACTATCACCTTTATTTGTTCAGCTGCAACACCGAGTTCTTCCACTACAACTTGGAGCGCGACATTGTGCACGCCTTGCCCCATCTCCGTCCAACAGTGCCGTACTTCTATAGTGCCGTCTGCCTCGAATCTGACAACGGCTTTAGCTATTTCATCAAAGCCATTTCCAAGTCCTGAGTTTTTTAATCCCAAACCAATTCCGACTGGCAATCCGTCCTGGACTGCCTGATCATATGCAGGTTTCACTGCGTCTAGGCAGGCTCGGGCACCAAGGCATCCATCATCCATTATCTGGCCAGGCCCCCAAATATCGCCTGGGTTTACGAGATTAAGGGATCGGATTTCCCAACCGTTGATACCAACTTTTTCAGCTAGTCGATCGATTATGCCTTCCATAGCAAACTGGGCTTGATTAGCACCAAAACCCCTGAAAGCACCACAAACCGAGTTATTAGTCCGCGCTGCTACCGCTTCAACGTCTACAGCTTGGAGCACATAAGGGCCAGTTGCGTGGCCAGCAGCTCGCTCTAGGACTTTCATACCGACAGAGGCGTAGGGACCAGAGTCTCCCAACATTCTCGCTCTAAGCGCAGTCAGTTTCCCGTTTTCATCGCACCCGGCTTCGTATCTCATTCGAATCGGGTGACGCTTCGGATGCATTAGCAATGATTGCTCTCTTGAAAGAGTGATCCGAACGGGTCTTTGGAGAAGCCATGCGGACAGAGCTGTGTGTACCTGATTCGACATGTCCTCTTTGCCGCCGAAGGCCCCGCCATTACTTACAAGTTCAGTGGTAATTAGAGATGGGTCAAGGTCTAAAACTCGGGCAATGTCATTTCGATCATCCCAAATCCCTTGACCCCCGGTGTATACGTAAAGGCCTCCGTCGGTAGGTACAGCGAGTGTCGACTCGGGTTCAAGGAATGCGTGTTCAACTCGTTGGGTTTGAAAGGTTTCACTGACAACATGAGCGGATTCTTCTAACAGCGAGTCGACATTCCCTCTCTGGTACGAGGATTTTGACAGGATGTTTCCTTCTAGGCCCCAAACAGCGTCTTCTTCACTGTCGACAACTCTTATCGGGTCAGTCATTGGTTCATGAACTTGGTATTCGACCTGAACTAAGGCCGCCGCTTCCACAGCGGTCATTCGATCGTCAGCAACCACAACAGCCAGTACGTCTCCCAGATATGAAGTACGGCCGCCTACTGGAATCATTACTGGCCAGTCTTTGTGGATTAACCCAACTCGGAGTTGGCCGGGTATATCCGCTGCCGTAAAAACTCCAATTACACCTTCTACCGAGAGAGCAGCTTTTACATCGATTGAGATGACATCCGCTCGAGCGTGATCAGTCAGCCTTAAGGCGCCTTGCAGCAAGCCATCTAACTGCATGTCATCGATAAACGGGCGCATTCCAGATGCCAAAGCATGTGCTTCATATTTGGCTCCTCGAGACCCAACACCCTTAGTCGGTTCCAGTTCTCGGTTCACCCCCGAAGCTATGTCCAAAATGGCATCAAGGATTTTGATATATCCAGTGCATCTGCATAGATGAGCCCCTAGGTGGCGGGCTATTTCGTCTTGGGTGAGAGCTTGACCCTTTTTTTCTATAAGCGCCTTAGCGCGGACCAAGATCCCAGGAATACAAAAACCACATTGCAGTGCCCCGTGCGCAGCAAAGGCATCGCAATACCGCTGCAACTCAGCCTCGTCGAACCCTTCAAGTGTCGTAACGTTTTCGCCATTCGTTCGTTCTAAAGAGGTCTGGCAAGCAACTCTGGCTTTATCTCCTACTAAGACAGTGCAGGCCCCACATTGACCTGAGGGTGCGCAACCATCCTTGGCTGAAATTACGCCGAGCTCATCTCGCAGCGCCCCTAATAAATGAGAGTGCGATTCAGAAACGCTCACCATTTGACCATTCAGTTGAAATGAAGTCATGGCCCTGTTTTCTGCTGTGTTATGAGTTCGTACATTTCGGGGCGACGGTAGCGGGCGAAGTCAAAAAGTGTGTCTTTGTAGTGTTTGCACCAATCAAGATCACAGTCAGCTACTAAAAGTTCATCGTCGCTTGTTTTGGCTTGGGCAACAATCTGGCCTGAGGGGGCGATGATGACCGATTCAGCTAAAGAATCGACCCCCTCTTCGACGCCTCCTTTTGCGACCCCAATAACCCAGGTGCCATTTTGATAAGCACCTGCCTGCATAACCAAGTGATTATGAAACGATTGCAAAGGATTCTGGGATGGATCAGGGGCATAGTGCAGTGGGGTGTTATACCCGATAAGAATCATCTCGACCCTTTGCAGTCCCATGACTCGATAGGTCTCAGGCCAACGACGGTCATTACACAAGGCCATTCCCATAACGCCGCCAAACGCTTCCCAAACACCGAAACCATCCGGTCCTTCTTCGAAATAGCGTCGCTCTAAATGTTGAAATGGTCGTTCCGGCTCGTGTTCTTCATGCCCGGGCAGATGGACCTTGCGATATTTACCTACGATTGCGGCATTTTCGTCTACAAGGATTGACGTGTTAAACCGCTGACCTTCTAGGGTCAGTTCTGCATAGCCAAGATAGAAACCAATGCCGAGTGTCTTAGCTTCATCAAACAGTCTTTGCGTATCAGGGCCAGGCATTTCAGTTTCGTAATACGAGTTCAATTCCTCAGGAACATCGTCTAAGTACCAACGCGGGAAAAACGTGGTGAGGGCCAGTTCAGGAAATACAACCAATTGGCAACCTTGGTTACTTGCTTCTTTCATCAAGGTAATTAAACGGTCAACTACCTGATTTCTCGGGGTGTCTTTAGCTATTGGCCCCAGTTGTGCGGCACCGACTCGTACTGATCTCACCAATCAACCTCCGTTAATGCGAGCATTGTGTCGCTCAACAGCTGTGCTCCAGCCACCAAATCTGCGTCATCAGTGTGTTCAGCAGGGTTATGGCTAATGCCATCCAAGCTGGGCACAAAGATCATGCCAGTTGGACAAATACGCGCCATCATTTGCGCGTCATGCCCGGCACCAGATGGCATACGTTTTGTTGTAAGACCAGTTTGTTGCGCTAATTGTTCAATCCGATCAACGACTCTGCTGTCAAACTCAACCGGTTCAAACCGAGCTAGTGATCGCGATTCAACTTTTAGCCCTTCATCTTCAACTAGAGCGGCTACCCGATCACGCAGCTGCGCTTCAGCTACTTTCAGTAAAGCCTCATCAGTGTTACGAAGATCAACAGTCATAGTTGCGGTCGCTGGAACCACGTTCACCAAATTCGGATGCAGATGCAATGAACCAACAGTGGCAACTTGAGTACCCCCCATTTCTGTAGCTATAGATCTTGCTGCTACAACAACCTCAGCGGCTACTCGCATTGGGTCGTGACGAAGAGACATTGGGGTAGTCCCCGCGTGGTTCGACTGGCCTGTCAAAGTCAATTCGGTCCAAGAAATACCCTGCACTTCTTCAACAATGCCAATTTGTATATCTTCCTTATCCAAAACCGGCCCTTGCTCAATATGCAACTCGACAAAAGCATGTGGGGCTGCACCCGGACACGGAGATGAGCCTCGATAACCAATACGTTCAAGCTCCTCGCCAACAACAGTGCCATCAACGCCCTCGACCTCAAGCACGGCTTCAACACTCATACCACCGACATAAGCGAGACTTCCCATCATGTCTGGTGGGTAGCGTGACCCCTCTTCATTGGAAAAGAACGCCACAGCCAGAGGGCGCTTAAGCTCCACTCCCATTGCTATTGCCGCTTCAATAACTTCTAAGCCGGCTAAAACACCCAAGTTTCCGTCGTACCTGCCGCCGGTACCCACCGTATCGATATGAGATCCAGCCATCACTGCGCCAGCAGCGCCATCTGTATGGGTAGAAGCAACCACGTTCCCTACAGCATCAATTGTCACGGTCAGACCTAAATCCCGCATCCATGTGACGACAAGGTCGCGGCCTTCGCGATCAGCATCACTGAACGCCAACCGAGAAGACCCTTTTGTTCCTTCAATCTTCCCAATTTGAGCGAGTTCCGCTATACGTTCAAGGAGCCGATCCTCATTGATCGGCACAGGTGAGCTATTTGGCAACGCCATATCTTTATTGAACCGATTCACTCGCAAAATAGCTAGTGATTCGTGTTGCGCTCATATTTCGTTAATGTTCACTAACTACTACTCGATGGGAAATCCCGTGAATCGACCAGCTTTATATCTGCAAGATGCCCACGCCATTAGCGAGGGAATTGAGTTCGCTAAATACGCAGAAAAATCAGGGTTTGATGCTATTTGGCAGGCTGATTCCCGACTAGTACGCGAGGCTTCCGTGCCTATGGCTGCTTTCGCAGCGACGACAGAAAGAATCAAAATTGGTTCAGGTGTGGTGGATGTCTGGACGCGCAACCCAGCACGACTTGCCTCAATGTTTGCGACTCTTGATGATCTAGCACCAGGAAGAATTTTGTGTGGACTCGGAGCTTGGTGGGATCCCTTGGCCTCGAAAGTCGGCGTTTCACGTGACCAACCGTTAAAGGTTATGCGCGAGGTTGTTACGGCAGTACGGGCTCTTCTGGCAAACGAAACCGTCACTTTAGACGGCAACTTCGTGCAGTTGGATGGAGTTGAATTGGACTACGTCTATCAGGAACGCAAGCCAAAGAATGTGCCTATCTACATTGGAGCGACTGGCATGAAAATGATGGAGCTCACTGGTGAAATTGCTGATGGGGTCGTCTTGAACTATCTCGTTTCGCCTGATTACAACGCCCGAGCAATGGAAGCTCTAGAGCAGGGCGCTGCAAAGAGTGGTCGCTCAATTGATGATCTTGATCGACCACAGCTTGTCGTTTGTTCCGTTCATGAAGATCGCGAAACAGCTTTAAACATGGCTAGAAACATGGTCGCTCAATATTTAGGGCAGCAGCCTCACATAATGGAAGCGTCAGGGGTTCCTAAGTCACTACTCGAATCGGTGGGTGAAGTGCTCACGTGGCCAGCGACACACGAACAGGTCGAAGCTGCAGCGAAATTAGTCCCAGACGAAGTTGTACAAATGCTCACAGCCTCGGGAACAGCCGAGGAAGCACGTGAAGCAGTCCAAACTTACATGTCAAATGGCTGCACCTCGCCGGTGCTCTACCCGCTGGGCGATGTTTACGCCACGATTGATGCTTTTGCAGGCTGGGCCAGCTCCAATTAAAGGCTCTTTTCCGCGGCCTGGACCCCATTTCCAGCTTCCAAGATTTTAGATGTTTCGGCTTCTTTAACTCTTTATAGAGTGGCCTCATCGCTACCTCAGAATGTGACAAGATGCTGAGGTTCGAAGACGAAACATAAAATGAGGCAAGACAATGCGTAAACGAATATTGGCGCTGTTAGCGGTGCTTTTTGCATTTGGGATGCTGGCAACAGCATGTGGAGACAGCGATAGCAGCAGCTCATCGAGCAGCAGTTCATCGAGCAGCAGTTCATCGAGCAGCGACGAAGACGCTGAAACAGAAACAGCCTCGGAGACTAAAGCTGCTTTCATAATGGTGGCTCCAATTGGTGACGCTGGATGGAACTACGCACACGATGTAGGAAGAAAGTACGCCGAAGAGGCAACTGGAGTTGCAACTGCTTACGTTGACGCGGTTCCCGAAGGGACTGCAGAGTTTGATAACTACGTGAGGGATTTTATTGATCAGGGCTACAACGTCATCGTCGGAACCTCATTCGGCTACATGGACGCCATGGTGGCTTTAGCTGATGAATACCCCGACGTAGTTTTCGAACACGTCTCCGGTTACAAAATGAATGAAACCAATATGGGGAACACTTTCGGGCGTATGTATGAACCTCGTTATCTCTCCGGAATGGTGGCAGGCTCCGCTACAAGCTCCAATCTGATTGGTTATGTCGCAGCCTTCCCAATTCCTGAGGTGATTCGTGGTATCAACGCCTTCACCTTAGGTGTTCAAGCAATCAACCCTGATGCACAAGTAGAAGTTGTCTGGACAAGTACTTGGTTCGATCCGGTAGTTGAAGGTGACTCCGCTCAAGCCCTGCTTGATAAAGGTGCCGATGTTATAGCTATGCACCAAGACTCAACGGCAGCGGGCGAAAAAGCTGAAGCAGCTGGTGCGCGGTGGGTCTCCTACAACACTGACATGAGCGAGTTCGCACCAGATGCTTATCTAACCGCACCGGTGTGGAATTGGGGGCCTCGTTACGTTGAAATCATTGAAGACGCAAAAGCAGGTAACTATGCACCCAGCGCCTACTGGGGTTCAATGGCTGACGGCATCGTCGATCTAGCCGCAATAGCAAGCGACGTTGACCAAGCCGTCGTTGACCAGGTCATGGAAGCAAAAGCAGCCATAATCGCTGGTGATCTCCATCCGTTCACAGGTCCACTTATGGACCAAGATGGCAACGAAGTTCTAGGAGCCGGTGAAGTTATGGATGACGGAGCAATGCTCGGAATGAGTTTCTTCGTTCAAGGCGTCATTGGATCAACTGGCTGAGTTAGTTAGCAGTTAACAGCACGAAGCGGCGCCGGCGAGGAAAATCCACGTCGGCGCCGCTATCACTTTTGTGCAAAGCAGGTATCCATCTCAATGAATCAACCTTCATCCAACACCGACAAAGAACCGCTCTCAGTCGAATTGACCGAGGTTTGGAAGAAGTTTCCAGGAGTTGTTGCAAATGCCGGAGTTGAGCTCGCCGTCGAACGCGGATCAATTCACGCTCTTTTGGGAGAGAACGGAGCAGGTAAATCAACACTAATGAACATCCTTGCCGGGGTCTATCGACCCGATAGTGGCGATTTAAAGATTCACGGACGTTCACATCAATTTAGGAACCCAGCCGATGCCTTGTCTGCTGGGGTCGGCATGGTCCATCAAGAGTTCCGTTTAATACCCTCATTTTCTGTTGCAGAAAATGTCGTACTTGGGTCTGCTCCCTCGGTGATAAAAACTGGACGCGTCGAGAGCGACGTAGCCGAGATGGCACATCGGTTTGGTTTACAAGTGAATCCGTCTCAGCCTCTCTGGCAACTTTCTATGGGAGAACGACAAAAAGTCGAAATATTAAAAGTTTTATGGCGAGACGCGCAGGTTCTAATTTTGGACGAACCCACAACGGTTTTGACCCCCAGCGAAGTAGATGAGTTAGGCCAGATTCTGCGTCGGATGGCGGACGACGGACGCTCAATTATTTTTATTAGCCACAAACTGCATGAAATTTCTGGGATCTGTGATCATGCGACTGTTCTGAGGCAGGGGAAAACAGTAGCTAAGTCATTACCTATGGCAAGCACTAACCAAGACGAACTAGCACGTCTTATGGTCGGTGCAGCCCCCACCCTGCCAAGTCAACAGAAAGGACCGCCGCCTGGGCCCGCTCTGCTTGAAATCAACAACCTAAGCGCACTAAGCGACCGTGGGGTCAATGCTTTCTCAGGAATCAATTTTCGAATTCACTCAGGAGAGATTCTTGGTATTGCTGGTGTAGCCGGCAACGGTCAACGGGAACTAGCCGACGTTATTGCTGGCCTAAGGCCTTCAAACGGCGGAACATTAATTATGAACGGGACCGACATAACCACAGAGAGCCCTCATCACCGATTTAAGTCCGGTCTGGCATACATACCCGAAGATCGTTTAGGTGTTGGTTTAGCGCCTCGCCTTTCCATAACAGATAACGCCATTCTTCGGGTGTACCGGCAACAACGAAAAGGCCCATTTATTTCAGGTGACCGAGCTAAGTCCTACTGCTCTAACATCATCTCCCGCTTTGGAGTAAAGGCCGGAAATCTCAGTGGTCCAATCGCTGCTCTTTCTGGTGGGAACCTCCAACGACTTTTAGTTGGCCGAGAACTAGATGGGAAGCCCTCGGTCGTGGTTGCTTCACAACCAACACGGGGCCTTGACGTGAAGGGGGTAAAGGCCATCCAAGATCTGTTAATCGAACAACGGAATGCAGGTGCCGCAGTAATGATGATCTCGGAAGATCTCGATGAGCTCCTAGCAATAGCCGACCGGCTTCTGGTAATCGAAGGCGGTGCACTCCGAGGGGAGTTCGATCCTCAAACTGCTTCACGACAAGAAGTTGGTATGGCCATGCTTTCTGACAAACAAACACCTACAAACCTATGAGACGCCCTCGATTAAGCCTGCGAGAGCAACCACTACCCGGTGGGCAACCGCTGGCATTTGGCATCGGCCTAGCTATCGCATTGTTTGTAGGAATCTTGCTCCTACTTGGTGCCGGACATGACCCCGTAAAAATTTATTCAAGGATGTTTGAAGCCTCTTTGGGAGATCCAAATGCGTGGTCTATCACTCTCAATCGCGCAATCCCTTTAGGGCTAGCGGGATTAGCGGTGGCGGTAGCTGGTTCCATGGGCCTTTGGAACATCGGTGCCGAAGGCCAAATAATGGCGGGGGCGATAGCAGCTGCATGGGTAGCACGCGTAGGCGGCGATTGGCCTGGATTCATACTCATCTTGATGATGCTCATCGGTGCTGTGGGAGGAGGCGCGATCCTTGCTATAGGACCAGCAGTTGCCCGCTCCAAACTCGGCGTCAACGAAATCATTACAACTCTGATGCTCAACGAAGTAGCAATTCGTCTAGTGCAATGGCTCATCCACGGGCCTTGGAAAGACCCAGATTCATTTAACTTTCCGTTAGCTCCTATGTTGCCTGACCAAGCACGCCTACCAACTCTTTTCAGCCGCGCCCACTTCGGTCTCCTTATCGCTGCGGCCGTAATTGTTGTTGCCTCCGTCGCAGTCCGGTACACCGCTTGGGGGTACGAACTAAGGATTGCTGGTTCGTCAGAAGCAACGGCGAGATACAGCGGCATTTCGCTTCCCAAAAAAATCTTGACAGTTCTCGTTTTGAGCGGCGCCATAGCCGGCTTAGCTGGCGGTATCGAATTAACGGGCACTGCTGATCGGCTCACCGAAACTATTTCCAATGGTTTTGGGTTCGCCGGGATAATCGTCGCTGCGCTAGCACTTATGAGGCCATCTGGGGTAGCTGTAGTAGCCGTACTTTTTGGGGCAGTCCAAATCGGCGGCCAGAGCATCCAAACACTCGGAGTCTCTTCTTCAGTCTCAACTATTCTCCAAGCTTTTGTTTTATTTGGAGCTATAGGCGCTGGTGTATTGAGCCGATACGCGATCACCTTCGACAGTGAATCTCATTTAACAGCGGAGGCGAAATCATGAACGAAGCCTCACTAGTTGGGTTGCTATTCGCGACCGTTTCATTCGGAGCACTGCTCTACCTAGCGGCACTAGGCGAGTTAGTAGCCGAGAAGGCTGGCGTCTTGAATCTTGGTGTTGAAGGAATGATGGCTGTTGGCGCAGTTACTGCCTTTATCGCTGGCGTTGAATTTCAGAACCCTTGGCTTGCTTTAATAATCGCGATGCTTAGTAGTGCTCTACTTGCATCGGTACACGGGTTCTTCACAGTTGGTTTGGGCGCAGAACAAGTCGTATCCGGCCTATCGCTGACAATTTTAGGATTGGGCCTCGCCGCATATCTAGGAAAGGACTACGTCGGGCTTCCCCCCGGCGCCGAACTTGTACCTGTTGAGTGGGGACCACTGTCCGAATGGCCCTGGGTGGGACCGGTTTTATTCAGCCAAGCACCGGTTGTTTATTTGGCTCTGATCTTGGGAATTACAGTAAGTCTGATCCTTTCACGAACTCGTCTCGGTCTAGCTCTACGAGCAGCTGGTGAGTCAGCATCCTCAACTGACTCAGCTGGTCATTCAGTTTTGGGATTACGCCTTTCGGCAGTTGCTGCGGGAGGAGCTTTAGCCGGAGCATCTGGAGCATATTTGACCTTAAGTATCACCCCACAATGGGCTGAGGGCTTAACAGCCGGGCGCGGGTGGATAGCCGTAGCTCTTGTAATTTTTGGGGCTTGGCGTCCCGGTCGAGTCGGTTGGGGGGCTCTCCTCTTTGGCGGGACTTTGGCACTAAAAACCCGACTTCAAACCTTTGGCGTTGATTTTTCACCAATAATCCTCTCGATGCTCCCCTATATCCTCACTCTCTTAATCCTTCTGATCATTTCAATTCAAGCGCGGAAGCGGCCATCACCAGCACCAGCCGCTCTTGGTTTGGCTTATCGTCGAGAAGAGCGATAACAAACTCCAGCTATAGACCAAACTAGAGAATTGCTCGAGCAGCCGCCCAAACGTACGCAACGAGAACAATAAGCATCAAATAACGCCAGAATCGTTTCCTCACACCATCAAAGCTAAGGGTTAGAGGACAACCTTCCATCGGAAAACCGATGAGCGTACCTACGTCCCCTCCGATTTACCTCAGTTAGACCGACGCAACCTTTCAGGCGAACGCTCTTCAGTTCTTTGCGACATTAACTACCAAAGACAGCTGCACTCAACTGTCGCTTCTAAAGCTTTCCAGCGAAACGGCGTCGGCTCTGAAGTCGCATCACAACCCGTACATCTCAACACAAAGTTGTCGCCTACTTTGCTCATCGTCACCGGCTGTTCACCAGTTGACAAACGAGCTTCTTTTTTAGGGGAGACTTTCTGGCGGCTTATTTCTGGCAGTTCTAAAACATCGAAATCGAGATACATCGGATTCGGGGACAAGATAGGGGGGTCGTTCCAAGCTTCCTTGTGAGCCTCGGTTTCTTCGCTCCATCCCAAGTAGCTCAGCCAAGCATATTTATCTACAGAATCAAGATTTTCGGGAACCTCGTCTATCGAACTCAATGGCCCAATTTTGTCTGGGGAAATCAGTTCTTCAGGACCTGAATAGTTAAGGAACGAAACCAAATCGTCCTGATCCCCGATCCCAAAAATGCGAGATGACTCACTAATAGCTTCAATCTCTTCCATGAACCCGTCACGTTCAGAAACAGTTGGGTCTTCCAATGTGTCACTTGCATACAAGACGACAAATCGGGCTCCGACGCCCAATTGCTTCAAACGAAGGATCCGGCCCATGCGCTGAATCATTTGTCTTCGAGTCCGACTGGCATTTACGACGACCCCAAGATTCGCATCTGGAACGTCGATTCCTTCATCCAACACCCTGGGCGCCGCTACCGCATCAAGCTTGCCATCTCGAAGATCGTTCAAAATAGTTTCGCGTTCCAACCGCGCAGTGTCACCAGTAATAATTTCAATTCCTAGGAGCGGATCCAACCGATTAATTGCGTGATTAGCGGCTTTGACAGTTTGCGTGAAAATGAGCGCACCAGATGCCTCGAGGATTACTGACGCGAAATTAGACAAAACTTCATACTTTGAGCGGCTTGTGGCCACAATTTCACGGCGTTTCGAAAATGAATCAAGATAGGTAGTAGCCGCTTTGCCATTTGGTCCCGCATCGTTCTCGGCTAAATAGCTAACCGCAGCTAAGAAGGCCCCAAATGGCTCCTGTGGCATATCTGGGATCGACCTGAGTGTCTGCCGAGCAGCAACTAAATCGGATTCCAGTAAATCGTATTCGTCACGCTCTTCTTTAGCCAAAGGCACTGCTACGAATGCGACCCTCGGTTGTGCACAGACTCCGTCGGCAATTGCTTGACCAAAGTCGTACCTGTAACAAACTCCCCCAAAGTAAGGAACCAACGTCTTTTCAACCGCGTCATCAGACCGTTCCAGAGTGGCTGTCAATCCCAATCGTTCTTCATATTCATGAATAAGGGATTTACGTAAGGTAGCTCCACCAAAACCATGACATTCATCGGCAATCAAAAGCCCACCAAGATCTCCTGGCGGCAGCGGTTTCTTCGCACTTGCTGAATGCCGGGTTGTGACTAAGACGTCGCAGTCATCTGCTCGGTCACTAAAGCTGTCTCCCAAACGCCCGATAACACAGTGAGGCAAAGCCCTCTTAAGGCTCTCGGACCACTGCTCCATAAGAACACGGCTCGGGACGACGACTAATACAAACAGTCCTCGCCTATGAGCATCCGCTGCAGCTTGAAGAGCAACATTTGTTTTCCCAGCCCCGGTAACTGCTTCGATAATGCCCCGACGACCACACCTCAACCAACTAGCGAGCGCTAACAGTTGCCACTTATAAAGAAAATGTTGAGAGTTGTTCATAGACCGATCTATTTCAAGACACTAAGGCACAGTTGACTAATTTCCACCTTGTCAGCTGACCTTGAATGTGACAGCCACAAAAGAATTAGTCGGGAGCTGCATTACCGAAGTCTCACTGCTGGAAAACTCAAGTTCTTCGCGTTCTACGGTATCTGGGTTATCCCATGTGTTCTGTGCTGTGGGCGTTGGATGATGCAAGATTTCTCCGCTAATAAAGTCCAACTGACCGCCAAACAAATCGATTTCTAAATCCACAGGAAAATCCACTGAGCGATTGACTGCATAAACATGCAACTCATTATCGTCATTTAATATGGCTGCCCCGTCGACAGCGTCTACATCCCCAAAATCTTCAGAAGTAACCCTCGGTCCTTCATAACCTAATCGAAGAGATCTACCTTCTCGGCGCTTCACAAACATTGCCAATGCCTCAAAAATTGTCTGACGTAAAAGCTCGTCACCATTGGTAAGAACAGGCGCTATGACATTCACTATCTGAGCAATGTTTGCAATTTTTACAACGTCAGCATTACGAATGAAACTCATCAAAAACTGCGCGCAGACAAGGGCGTCTTGAAGGTCATAAACCTCTTCGACAAGATGTGCCGGAAAGTCTCCACCTGCCCACATATTTTCTCTGTTTCGAGTCCGGTACCAAACGTTCCATTCGTCAAAAGCTATAAACGGGCGGCGATTAGAGCGTCGTCTCCCAGCGACATATCGACAAACGGAATCAATTTCCGCAATCTGTTGATCAATGGCGATACCTGAGCACAGAAATTGGGAAGTGTCGCCTGAATAGTTATCCAAATACCTGTGGGTAGAAAGATAATCAGCCAAACCCCCAACAGCTTCCAGTGCTTGTCGATCCCATTCCAAATAGGTTGAGTTATCCGGCAGTGAACTACCGGACACCACAAGTTCAATTGATGGGTCAACTAATTTCATCATGTGAGCTGCTTGACGCGCTTTAACCGCATAATCAGCTGCTGGCATATGCCCCACCTGCCAAGCGCCATCCATTTCGTTTCCCAAACACCACAGTGGAACTTTGGCTAGATGCTCTGATTCATCGACCCTTTGTTGCTCAGCGATATCGGTCTTTAGATCACTATTGGTGTACTCAACCCAGTCTGCAGCTTCCTCCGGAGATCCCGTTCCTAGATTCACCGCAAACATCGGCGACCACCCAGTCCGCCCGCACAAAGATAAAAACTCGTTAGTACCAAAAGTATTTGGTTCTATCGTCCCCCATGCCAAGTCCCGGCGAGTAGGTCTCTCCTGCGCCGGGCCAACTCCATCTCGCCAGTGATAATTTGAAACGAAATTGCCCCCTGGATACCGCATGACGGTGAACTCAAGCGCATCCAGGGCAGACAGGACATCTGACCTACACCCATACTCATCCGCATGGGCAGACGTTGGGTCATAAATACCTTCGTAGACGGCACGCCCCATATGTTCAAGAAATCCGCCGAAAATTCTGGGATCAACCGCGCCTACATGATGATGAGGATGAAGGTGGAACTTAGCTTTGTACACAACATGAGCGTAGTTGGAACAAGCTTTATACCTCTTCGTTGCTGCTCAGCACCATCTAGTTGATGCTAAGTAGTTCTGAGTCATCTTGCTCCCTGCAGTTAGTCGCACATACAGGGGTAGGTCTTGATCGGAAAAATAATTCTCTGAGGGCACCCTCTCTTAAGATGGATTCGTGAACTTAAACAATCCAGAAGCTGTGAAAATAGATGCAGCGCAATGGTTCGCTGAGCACTGGGATCCTGATATGCCGCTAGGTGTTTGGTGGCAACTTCTCGCAGACGCCGGTTGGGCTTTCCCATCTTGGCCAGAGGGATTCGGCGGCCGAGGTCTGTCGTCTGGTCCGACTAAAGCTGCGATTCAAGCCCGGCGTGAAGCTGGCGCTTTTGGCCCACCGAATGGTGTTGCAACCTTTTTAGCGGCACCGACCATCATGCACTACGGAACTCAACAGCAACAGGCAAAGTATCTACCTCGAATAGTTAATGGCCAGGACATTTGGTGCCAACTTTTTTCGGAACCAGGTGCTGGTTCGGACATGGCTGGGTTATCTACGAAAGCCATTCGTGATGGCGAAGAATGGGTAGTTACTGGCCAAAAAGTTTGGAACTCGGGCGCTCAATGGGCGCAATACGGAATTCTTATAGCTCGAACAGACCCCGAAAAACCCAAACATCGAGGGATTACTTATTTCCTTATCGATATGGAACAAGAGGGTGTGAATGTTCGGCCGCTGCGCGAAATGACCGGAGACGCCGCATTCAATGAAGTTTTCCTGAACGATGCCCGAATTGCTGAAGGTGACCGCCTGGGAGATTTAGGTGATGGTTGGCGCGTTGCTATGACAACGCTGTCCCATGAACGTGACCCTGATAATGCAGGAATGGGAGAAACAGCAGCTTTTGGTGCAATTGATCTAGAAATGAGCGTTCGCGATCACAGGACAAGTATTTCGTCTAAAAATGACGGATTTTCTCTTGCCTTAAGCGGCGGAGTATCCAAAGTCCTCGATGATGTGACATCACAATTCGATGCTGCGACTGACCCGGGGACGCGCCAGAGATTGGCAAGAATTCTTGAGATGCGAAGAACTGCTCGATGGTCTGGTATGCGGGCGGCAGCGAAGATCAAGGCCGGTGGTCAGCCAGGTCCTGAGGTTTCCACACTCAAGCTTCTCGGTTCTGACATGGGCCGTGAGATTCGTGATGTGGGCTTAGAAGCAATGGGTCCGTATGGGATGTTGTACGGAGAAGACGCTCCAACCGATGGTCTCTTTCACGCGTATTCAATGTTTACTCCTGCTCAATCTATTGCGGGTGGGAGTGACGAAGTTCAGCGAAATATTGTGGGCGAAAGGGTGCTGGGTCTCCCCCGAGAGCCTGGGGAGAAAGAGCAACGTGAATTACCGTGGTCAGACCTTCCGCGCAGCTGACGACTAATAATTAGGTTGGCAAAACGATGAGTGCACCACTCATCGTTACAAAGACTCTCTTGAGTCGGAAACTTTGTTTTTCTTATAACAAATGGGTTTTTCATCTAAGACCCCTCTTTGAGTAGTGAGGGGTTTTCGTTGTTTTGAAGGGTTGCCCAGTGGCTGGTGCCCCAGAGGTCGTTTCATTTAGGTAACACTTCAAACGCTGACCTAACGGTCTCGAAATTTCGACACAAGATGTGTTCTTGTGAGCAGCCTTCTTCTGAAGGACTCCTCAAATAATTAATGCCCGAGCTCGGAACTGCTAGCGAAATGAAGTGTTCACATTTCCGACATATCTTCGAAAACCAGGATTCTTATTCTTACCTGGAACTTGCGAACAGCGAAATGAGGCGCGGGATTATGAGTTCGAAACTCTGGACAAGGCTGTTGTCATCAAAACCAAAGGTCAAGTCTCACCAAAATTGGCAGACGGCGCTTTGGGATACTCGCGAAGAAACTAAAATCGCTGGCACTTGGATGCAGAAATACACGTAGCAAGTCGTATTGAAGCGATCTCTTCGAAACGATTGTCAGAGCTAGCTAAGCCCTCCAACAACAAATGCACAAAGAATCATGAAGGCAAACACGCACACCCAAGTACACACAGCCCTACCCACTCGACTTTTTGCCCACAATTTGAATTTGTCCATCGAACTCAACTTTAACGAATAGCAGAAACCTAGAGCCCACTGAGCACAAGCTTCATTGGCGAGCCATGCTGTAGGAGTGCCTCAGCCTCCACTCCACGGCCTTCGTGTTATCGAAACCGCAACTGGGATCTCTGGCCCTTTCGCAGGTCGTTTGCTAGCGAGCCTTGGGGCTAATGTCGTAAAGATAGAGCCTGAAGGTGGCGACCCTGCTCGGATCCAACCGGTAGATGACACCCCCTTGGCCGAAGGTGAACTGAGCCCCCTCTTTATTCACCTAAACGCGGGCAAATTGAATGTAAGACCTGAAGATATTGAACCTTCTTGGGCTGATGTCGTGATCGCAGGGGATGTGATCGCTGATCTAGCGGACTCCAAATGGGATCCGGCTCGTCTGCGCTCTCACGACACACGTCTAGTAACTACGACGGCGTGGGGTGCTAATGCCCAAGACCCTGGCTGCATCGCTGATGAACTATTGGTACAGACGGCTACTGGGTTCCTCGGATTCAATGGCGACGAAGGGCTACCTCCTTTAAGGCTTCCCGGTTGGCAAAGTCAGTATGCCGCTGGTGGACTCGCGTCGACCATGGTTCAACTTATCCGTCGGACTGATGCGTCTCATATTGATGTTTCTTGGCTGGGTGCCTTACTAACTGCGACAGAACTTTGTTACGGAGACGCTCTTCACTGTCAGCGGGTTCGAGCAAAGGTCGGACCTCATCCGCCAACGGCTTTTCCTTCCGGAGCTATCAAATGCAAAGACGGTCATTTCACACCCGGCTCAATCCGCCCTATCGATTGGGAAATGCAATGTCTCTTCTACAACTTACCCGAGTGGATAGATGACCCCGAACTTAGCGACAGACTGAAGAGGCGCCATCAGATTCCAATGATTTGGGACCACATCAAACCTTGGTATCTACAAAGAACAAAAAAAGAAATCTTCGAACTTGCACTTAGCTCACCTTGGGCAGGCGGGATGGTGATGACTCCCCTAGATACTCTTTCGGATCCTCATTTATTGGCACGTGAATATCTAGGCTCGATCGAGACGCAACAAGGACCTGCCGTAGGCCCGATACGTCCTTTCAGAGCTCCTGGTCTCCCTGTACCTGACCAGCGCGTCCGAGTTAAGGGCTCCGATCTGGCTCCAGTCGAAGAGCGGAGCGTTCCAATAAATCTTCGCTCTTTTTCTGACCTTCGTCTCATCGAGATGACCATCTCGTGGGCAGGTCCATATGTCGGCAATATTCTCGGACCCCTCGGCATTGAAATAATAAAAGTAGAGTCAACGGCACCATTTGATGGTTTCAGAACACAACGACCCTACGACCATGGAATGCGTCCGGGACAGGAGGACCTTGTTAACGACAACAGATTTTACGAAGCAGGCGGACTGTTTAACGCTGTCAACAAGGGGAAGAAAAATTGCGTCATTAATATCGCCACCGAAGAGGGCAGAGAAGCATTTCTCTCACTAGTCGCGAATTCCGATGGTCTGGTCGCAAACTTTTCTGCACATGTTCTGCCCCAGTTAGGTTTAGATTTTGCGACGCTTCAAAAAATAAACCCTAAATTCGTCGTCGTCCGTATGCCAGCATTCGGTGTTAACGGCCCTTACAGCAACGCTGTTGGCTATGGATCAATAATCGAAGCCATGGGCGGAATCGCTCATCGTCAAGGCTATGAACACGAAGAAGCTCGGGTCTCCAACATCTATTTTCCAGACCCAACTGCTGGTATTCAGGCCGCAAACGCATTTTTGGCGGGGATCTTCCATGCAGATCAAACAGGACACGGAATCGAAATTGACCTAAGCCAACAGGAAGCGATGTGGCAGCATTCTGGCGAGGCAATAGTTTTGGCATCACTCAAGGGTCGCAATATAGGTCGCCTCGGAAATCGCGAACCCGGTGAGGGCCTCGCAACTTTTGCTGCTGCTCAAGATCAATGGGTAGCAGTAGTTGCCTCTAAAGAAAATGAAAATCTCGAGCTAATTAAAGAACTAATCAGGAAAGCCGCTGATTTCACATCGGAAGATCTCTTAAGTGAAATAATCGGCGCCGGTGGCAAGGCTCAAATATGTTGGGATCCCTGGACTGCGCCTGAGCAACTTCCTATTTCATCTCTTTTAGACGTGGTTGACCATCCAATAACGGGCCCCATGAGACATTTAGGATCGCCCTTCACCATTGACGGAGAACGACCTCGACCCACCTGCCACGCACCACTTTTTGATCAGGACACTGATGTTGTACTTGCTGAAGTTGGAGGGCTGGAACAAGACACGATTCGTCGATTGAGAGCTCAAGGCTTTATAGGAGGCACACTCCCTCCACCAGCCGAACTTGGCTTTGTATACGACTGATGATGGCAAACGTGTACAGGCATCTATTTGAATCCCTCGACGCTGACATCCCAGACCCGCTCGACCAGTCCATGGGAACCACATTAGTAATCGCCAACTAAAACACTAGGTGTAAGCGCTGTAGCGCCACCCCCAAATACTTGGATGACAGAAGTAAGGCCTCTCTCTGGTTGGCCATCGACAAAGCGTTTCCTGTAGAGAATGCATTTAGTGGGCAGTGGGACACTCAACCAAAGGTTCAACCCAACCAGTAGTAAAGCGGGCAACAGCAAACATGTTTAATTGGTTGACAGTCAGCTTGGGACAGGTCTGAAACAATCTGACAATGCGCCGCACCCTCTTAATCCCACTGTGCTTAATTTTCGGCTTCGCCTGCTCGAATAGCGAATCTCTAAATAGCTCAGAATTAGACCCATCCAAAAGTCCGAATCTGGCGAGTACCACCCTCTTGGAAACAGCTCCGGCAGATGGGACCGAACCAGATATGCAAGACGCCGGTACAAAGACCTCTATTTCCATGGTTGACGAAACCGAATACTCGGAGGTTTCAACGCTTGCGATCATGCCGGCGCACCCTCACTTGGAATGCCTAAATACGGTTTTCGATAAGTTTGTAAATGCACTGGGTATATACGTAATTGCGACTCCAGAGGCGCCTATTGACTACGTAAAGCACACCGCAAACGTCTTGGCGCAATTCATCGACAATGACGAAGATGGTCAGCCAGACGATCCTAAAGTCCACCGATTTTTAGTAGAAGGCAATTTCGTTGTGCCGGTCTGGAGTGAGAAAGATAGAGACGTATTTTTTACCGGGGCAAGGGGAACCTACTGTGAAGACAACGTGAACTTTCGGGCCAGTATGTACCACGATCATGATCGATGGGCACTTGGTGGTATAGGCGCCACTGGCACGTGGGACACCAACCTTGAAGAGGTCTGGCACGTAGTCTCGGATGGTTGGTATCGGATGTATCCCGATTATTTTGGTGATGCACCAGGAACCAGCAAACTTACCGACGCTATGGATGTGGCCAGAGGAGGTCGTTTTGACGATGTTCCTTACCAATATCCTGAGGAAGCTTGGTACTCCTACAACGATCAGTCCTGTACCTACGAATGTCAGGTTCACGAGTACTTTTACTGGGCTCTAATGGCGAACATCGACGCACTCGATCCCGCCTTAACAAACAAATGTGAAGATAGTGCCGATGAATGGCATGTCTGCACCGCTGAGGAGCTAAGGCGAACAGATCCCCTAGTTTTTGATCTCTTGAATAACCAAGGATTTGCACTACCTGCAGCGGTGCCTGATGGCAGTTACCGAGCAACTGGGAATTGAGCGAATCGAACCAGTGACCTCCTCGACGATGCGATGTAACACATGCAAGAACCACTAGTGTCCGCCCGAACTGTGGTGCCCCTAAACCAAAAACACAACCCCCTGTCTTGTTAGAGGGTTGTGGTTAAAGCCTGTTTCCAGGGGTTTT